>Ga0209992_10000014_pt1 | contig 279687 bp, 224 predicted proteins | sample 2SBtaG_2_FD_182564 | JGI IMG/M metagenome (GOLD analysis project Ga0209992, IMG submission 182564) | Deep subsurface microbial communities from Kolumbo volcano to uncover new lineages of life (NeLLi) - 2SBTROV12_ACTIVE470 metaG (SPAdes)... | ecosystem: Environmental > Aquatic > Marine >... | reverse complement strand
TCCTCGGGCTCACACCGCTGCTCACGCCTCGAGGGCGTCAGCTCCGCCCCTGGTCAGCCGGCCGCCGAGCGTGCGGAATCCTCCCGGGCCAGACTCCATCGCGTCGTCTCGTCCAGACAGCGGCGTGGATCCACGGGCTGCTAGCTTCCGCCGCATGCGGACCCTGGCCCTCGACGTCGGCACGCGCACCATCGGCGTGGCCATCTCGGACCCGCTGGGAATCATCGCCCAGCCCGTCACCACGATTCAGCGCACCGGACGCAAGGCCGACACGGCCGAGGTGATGGCGATCGTCGCGGACCGCGAGGTGGGCCGGATCGTGGTCGGCCTCCCCATTCGACAGGACGGCACCGAGGGCGACTCCGCGGCGGAGGCGCGTCGGATGGTCGCGGCGATCGAGGCGTCGTTGGCGGAAGCCGAGCGGGAGGTCCCGGTGTTGTTGGAGGACGAGCGCTACACCACGGCCCAGGCCGAGCGCTCCCTGATCAAGAGCGGTGTGCGCCGCAAGAAGAGGAAGAAGGTGATCGACCAGGTGGCCGCGGTCCTCATCCTCCAAGGGCACCTCGACAGCGGGGGGGGACGATGAAGCGCTTCGTTCTCGGGGTGTTCCTCCTGGCGCTGCTCGTAGGGTTTGCGGGCGTCTACATGGCCGCGAAGTCGGCCGACGTGTTCCTCGAGGCGAAGCCGACCGACGTGCACGAGGAGCGGATCCTCGAGATCCCGCGCGGGGCCGGTCCCAAGGCTGTCTCGACGCTCCTGGCGGACGCGGGCGTGGTGACCGACGCCGAGCACTTCTATTGGTTCCTGCGCTACCGCGAGGCGACGCCAAAGCTGCGGGCAGGCGAATACCGGTTCTTCACGGACCTGCTCCCGGACGAGGTGCTGGACATCCTCGCCAACGCCCCGGAGGTCACCCGCCCGATCACCTTCCCCGAGGGGCTGCGCCTGGAGGAGATGGCGAAGATCGTCGAGGCGTCCGGCTTCGGCACCGAGGCCGAGTACCTGAAGCTGGTCCGGGATCCCGCGTACATCGCGGCCGCCGGGCTGCCGGTGGACCCGCCGCCGACGAGCCTCGAGGGCTTCCTGCTTCCCGACACCTACGAGTTCTCACGGGACGTGAACACGAAGATGATCGTGGACGCCCAGGTGGGCGCGTTCGTGGGGCTCTGGGACGAGCGCCGGTCCGCCCGGGCGAAGGACCTGAAGCTGTCGGCCAACGAGGTCGTGACGCTCGCGAGCGTGGTGGAGAAGGAGACGGGCGCGCCCGCGGAACGTCCCCACATCGCTGGGGTTTTCCACCTTCGTTTGAAGAAGGGGATGAAGCTTCAGAGCGACCCGACCATCATCTACGGGCTCGAGGACTACGACGGCGACATCCGCTACAGCGACATCCGTCGGCCGCACCCCTGGAACACGTACGTCATCGACGGCATCCCCCCGTCCCCCATCGCCGCCCCGGGCGAGGCCGCCATCGACGCCGTGCTCTGGCCCATGGACACCAACGACCTCTTCTTCGTGAGCCGCAACGACGGCACGCACCACTTCAGCCCGACGTACGCGGAGCACGCGCGGATGGTCAGGAAGTACCAGTCGAGGCGGTAGTCAGCCGGGGGGGGCGAGTCGATAGGTGCCCAGCGTCTCGACGCCGTGCTGATCGGCGCACACCAGCGTCACCGCGCCGGGGCTGCTCGCAGCGTCGAACGTGATCGCCACGAGGTGGTCCTCCGTGGAAGTGTAGCTCTCGCAGTCCTCCGGCGGCGCGTCGAGCGCGACGGATGTGCCGAGGACGGGTAGGCCGTCGCCTTCGTCCGCGGCGGCGACGATCCGCGCGGAGCTCACGTCGCCGGACTCCTGGAGCACGATGCAGGAGGACAGCGTCCCGGTGGAGCGGACAAGGATCTGGAAGGTCTCGCCCCGCGTGAGAGATTTCGACCCGGGAGGGACGAAGGTCGGGGGACCTGTGAATCGCGCGACTTCTTCCCGAGCCTCTCCCTCGGCTGTGGCGACGAGGAAGGCGGTCCCGGCATCGCTCGCGATGAGGCGCGCGCCGGCGAAGCTGCCCGGGTCGTCGTCGTCGTCGCCTGCGGGCGCGCGCTCGCCCAACTCGAGCTCGATGGTCTGCTCTTCGAACCCGACGAATGTCCCCGCGGTCGTCGAGAGCCGGACGGCGCCGCCCGCGGACCGCCCCAGGGCGGTGATCTCGATCCACCCCGGGTGGGACCCGTCCGAGGGGAGCGTGCAGAGATCACTCCCGTCCTGCGCCTCCGGGTACACGACTTCGAGCTCCAGGCCCTCGACCCGAATCTTCGGTCGGAGCTGCAGCTCGAGGGCCAGCGGGCTGCTCAGGACGAGCGCGCTCTCGTCGAACAAGGTGGCCGTGACCGGCAAGGACAACTCGAAATAGGTGTCCGCCGGATCGCCACCGGCACGTTCGGCGGCCGCTCGGAGCTCGTTCAACTCGATCTCCACGGACCAAGTGGCGAAGTTGGCCGTGTCCGGGGTCGCCTGCCAGGTGCCGACTTCCACGCGGCGCACCGTACAAGCCGACGACACGGTTCCCGCGATCGTCACGGCCCCATCCACCGTCCCGTTCGGGGAGGCGGTGACCGCGATCTCGCTGCCAAGCGTGACGCAACGGTCCGCCTCCTCGGGGAGGCAGCCCGTCGTGAGGGCGAGGCCCGAGAGAAGGAAGACAGCGAAGAGAAGGGTTCGGCGGTGCTCCATGATCAACCTCCCGGAGCCTTGACGGTCTTCATGAAGTCGGGCGACACGTTGAAGACGAGGCCGAAGCCGGGGAGGGGAATCGGCGTCGTCTCGACGGTGGTGCCGGCGGCCAACGGCGATCCCACGGAGAACCCGTCCGCGAGCCGGACCCCGAACCGAACGGAGCCGACGAGGGCCAGGGACACGTCCTTGTTCAGGGCGATCTCCACGCCCACGTGAAACGCGCTGAGGGCGCCCAGCCCGGAGGCGCCCGCGGATCCGAGCCCGACCCCGACGTAGAACCCGGGTTTTCCGGGCAGCTCGTCCACCAGCCTCGGCTCGCCCCAGAGCGAGTAGGCCACGACGATCTCGAACCCGGCGTCCCACTCACGCGTGCGCACGACCTCGGCCGACCCCGCGCCGCGTGCCGCAGTCCCGTAGGTGACGTGCAGCGGGGAGCCGTAGATCCCGAGGCCTACCCGCAACGCGCCCACGAACTCCTTGCGGACGAGCAGGCCCTGCTTGGTCGCGGAGATCGTCTCGGCTTCGGCGTCTTTGAACGTGACCGTGACGTCGAGGGCGCCCGGCAGGCGGGGCGTGTGAGCGCGGGACAGGAGGCGGCGCTCGAGGCCTTGCGCCTTCACCACTCGCTGCCGAATCTCTCCGGCCCAGACTCCGGGCGTCCCCCCGACGTCGATCTCGACCCCTGCGGCCGCGCCGTCCTCCCAGGCGACCACCACGACGATCGTCTGATCGGGCCGCAGGTGGAGCGGGCTGCCTCCGCTGCGGCTCCCTCCGGCGTGATGCATCGCCACCGTGGGGTGCTTGATGTCCGGCCCGGCGTCCACACAGATCACGAAGCGCTGCGTGGCGACCCGCTTGGAAGCTTCGGCCAGGCAGTCGGCATCCGGGAGCGGCGCGAGCTCTTCGGCCTGCGCAGGTGGGGCGAGCACCAGCGCGGCTCCGACCAAGCCCGCCGTGAGTGCTCCGCGCATGCGCCCCCCTAGAAGAATGCGTTCAACCCCGTGACGTGACGACCGATCGACAGCGTGTGGATGTCGTTCGTGCCCTCGTACGTCTTCACCGACTCCAAGTTCATCATATGCCGCATGATGGGGTACTCGTCCAGGATCCCCATGGCGCCGTGGATCTCGCGGCTGATGCGCGCGCAGTCGCAGGCGACCCCCACGTTGTTGAGCTTGGCCACGCTGACCTGGATGGGCGTCATCGTGCCCGCGTCCTTCAGGCGGCCGAGCCGCCAGGCCAGCATCTGGGCCTTCGTGATCTCGACGGCCATGTCCGAGAGCTTCTTCTGGACGAGCTGGAACCGGCCGATGGGGCCGCCGAACTGCTCGCGCTCCTTGCTGTACTGAAGCGCCGAGTCGAAGCACGCCTGCGCCGCGCCGATGGCGCCCCAGGAGATGCCGTAGCGGGCCTGGGTGAGGCAGGACAGGGGCCCGCGGAGGTTGGCGGGGCTGTCGTGGAGCATCGCGTCGGGGGCCAGCTTCACCTCGTCGAAGACCAGCTCGCCCGTGAGGGACGCGCGCAGCGACCACTTGTTCTTCATCTCGGGCGCCGAGCATCCCGGGAGGTCCATGTCGACGATGAAGCCGCGGATGGCGTCCTTGCCGTCCTCCTCGACCTTCGCCCACACGATGGCGACGTCGGCCACCGGCGAGTTCGTGATCCACATCTTGGCGCCGTGCAGCACCCAGCCGTCCGACGTGCGACGCGCCCGGGTGACCATGCCCCCGGGGTTGCTGCCGTGGTCCGGCTCGGTGAGCCCGAAGCAGCCGATGAGGTCGCCCGCGGCGAGCCCCGGGAGGTACTTCTGCTTCTGGGCCTCGCTGCCGTACTTCCAGATGGGGTACATGACGAGCGAGCCCTGGACCGAGGCGGCCGACCGGAACCCCGAGTCGCCGCGCTCCAGCTCCATCATCGCCACACCGTAGGAGATGTTGCTCAGGCCCGCGCAGCCGTACCCCTTCAGGGCGGGGCCGTAGAGGCCCAGCTCGCCGAGCGTCTTGAGCTTCTCGCGCGGGAACGTGCCCGCCCGGTGGTGCTCCTCGATGATGGGGTTCACCTCGTCGTCGACGAAGCGGCGCACCATGTCGCGGACCTGCCGCTCCTCCTCGGTCAGCAGACCGTCGAGGTCGTAGAGATCGAGCTCCTGGAACTTCGCCATCGGGGGACTCCTGCGTCCTGAACTGCCGCGGCGCGCGGCGGCGGCAGGATGTCAGAAAGTCCCGACGAGCGCCCCCCCGGTGGCCAGGGGCGCGAAGCGCATGCGCAAGGCCGGTCGGCCGCTCCGATCCGGCACCGTCACGGCCAGCGGATCGCGGTCGTGAGGCCAGTCGATCTTCATCGTCAGCCCCACCACCGTGAAGCCGATCCCGACCCCCTGCAGGACCGTCAGGCCGATGGGCCAGGGGTCCGTGATCCCCGACGTGCCCATGAAGATGGCCGTGCCCACCACCGGGATGGCCGCGGCCCAGGCCGACGCGTGGTCGGCCTCGCCGAACTGCACCGCCGCGCCCGCCCCCGCGAAGCCGATCGCGTAGCCGGTCGCCAGCAAGGGGATGCCGAGGCTCAGGAACGCGCGCTTCTCCCGCGTGCGGTCGCGCCACTGGCGGTAGAGGCGCCGCCGCGACCGCTTCTCCTTGAGCTTCTTCTGGGCCTCCGCCCAGCGCTTCTCGGTCTCGGGGTCCACGGCGCGGGCCTCCACGGGCTCGGGGGTCGTCTCGCCCGCGGTCGTGGAGGTGGAAGACGACGGGCCCACGTCCCAGGTCGTGTCTTCGGTGGGCGGGGCGTCCCGGGGCGCCGCGGTGGGCTCCCCGGGCGTGATGCGCAGGGGCACGGCCACCTCGAACGGGGTGCGACGGCCGGGGGTGCTCAGCCGGATCGCCTGGTCCACGCCTGCCGCGACGCGACGGAGGTCCACGCCGTCCAGGAGCATGAACTGGATCGACTCGAGCGCCGACGCGATCTCCGCCTCCGTGGCGACCGCGCCGATCCCGGTGTAGTAGCGGTCGATCATCTGCTTCAGGCGCACCGTCAAGGGGTCGTCCGCGGGCGCGGCCTCCTCGGGCGCGGTCTCCACCTGCGGGGCCTCCGCCTCGGCCTCGTCGGAGGCCTGGGCCGAGGCGACGGCGGGGAGCAGCAGGGCGAGCAGCAGGGTCGGCAAGAGCAAGCGCATCATCGGTCTCCGAACAGCTCAGCGAGGCCCTCGTCGAGGGGGCGGGGGTCCCAGCCGAAGTCCCGTCGTGCGGGCTCGATGTCGACTTCGGTGTCTTGGAGGAAGGCCATCACCTGGTCGACGTTGATGGGCGGGTGCGCCATCAGCCGGCCCAGGATCCGCGCCCCCAGGAGCGACACGGACGCCGGGATGTGAAGCGGCTTGCTCGTGCGGCCCATCGCCCTGCCGACCGCCCCGATGAACTCGTTGAACGAGATCGTCTCCGGCCCGGCCACGTCGTAGGTGCGGGCCCCGGCGTCGTCGTCGGCCAGCACCCGCAGCAGCAGCTCCACGGCGTCCTCGACGAACACCGGACGCAGCCGGGAGGTCCCGTCCCCCGGGATCGGCACGCGGGGGGCGCGCCGCACGACCCCGGCGAAGAGGTCGAACTCCTTGCTGCCGAGCCCGTAGATCATCGCGGGCCGCATGTGGGTGACGCGGAGCCCGTCGAGGTCGAACTCCTTCTCCGCCCGCAGCTTCGTCTCTCCGTAGGCGTCCTGCATGCGTCGACCCGCGCAGGTGCTGGAGATGTTGACGATGCGGAGCGCCCCGGCCTCCTGGGCGGCGCGGGCGAGGCTGCGAGAGCCGCCCACGTTGACCCGCTCGTTGAGATCGGGATCGGAGCTGTCGGCCACGGCGGCGAGGTGCATCACGGCCGAGCAGCCGTGCACGGCCCGAGCCAACGAGGAGGGATCCAAGAGGTCCCCTTCCACGAGCTCGGCCCCGAGCTCCTCCAGGGCGGCCCCCCGGGCGCGCTTGCGGACCATCCCGCGCACCGGGATCTCGCGACGGATCATCTCCGGAATGAGGTGCAGCCCCACGAACCCGCTGGCGCCGGTGACGAGGACGGTCATCCGAGGCCCCGCTCGTGCAGGTCGTCCTCTTCGAGTCCCAGGTAGTGGCCGACTTCGTGATGGATCGTGATGCGCACCTGCTCCGCCATGTCTCGCGCGTCCCCGCACACCGCCTCGAGGTTGCGGTGGAAGAGGTAGATGTGGGGCGACGCTCCGCCGTAGAGGGACACCTCCGCATAGGTGGGTCCGTCGAAGAGCCCGAGCAAGCGCGGGTCGAACGGCATGTCCTCGAGGATCCACGGATCCGGGTGGTCCTGAACGAAGATGGGGACGTCCCGGGCCGCGTCCTGGACCCCCTTCGGCAGGGACTTCACGGCCCGCTCCGCCCACCCCAGCACCTTGTCCTCGGACCATCGCAGCGCGGGCAGGGGAGGGGCGAAGTCGATGGCGTACACCTCCGCGAACGCCGCCTTCATGCCGGCCACGTCCCCGCCCCGTTCGCGGGCCACGGCGAGGTCGTACCAGGCGTCGGCGAAGTCGGGATCGAGGAAGCAGGCCTCTTCGAGCGCGGCGACGGCCTCCTCGTGCCGCCCCAGGCCCGCGAGCGTCCAGCCGAGGGCGTACTGGACGTCGGGCGAGTCGGCGTGCAGGGACGCCGCTTCGGTGGCGGCGTCGAGGGCGGGGGCGAGGTCTTCGTCGAGGGACAGGACGCGCCAGCGCGCGTATCGGAAGTCGAGCGTGGTGCCCGCGCCCAGGCGCTTGAGCAGGCGGCGCGCACGCGACCGGTCCCCGTGATCCACGGCGTCGTGGAGCCGGGCCAGGAGTCGGCCGGGGTCGGCGGGGGTCCGCCTGCGTGCGCCCATGAAGTCTCCGCCACCGATACGCGTTCGGGATCCTTGCCGCGTCGGGGATCGAAATCTAGGGTGCCACGACCTCCCGGGGTGGGCGAGCCGCCTGGGCCCGTCCCGACCCTCGGGGAGGCAGGATTTCGAACCGATGACCGATTCTCCGACCGTCGCCCGACGGCCCGACACCCTCCGCGTCGAGGGGCGCGTGTTGTTCCTCACGCGCGACGATGGCGACCTCGCGGCCCAGCTCCGCGGGGAGGATCTGGCCTACGACGCGGACCGGCCCCTGATCGACAACATCTCCACGGACGAGATCACCCCCGGCTGGGTCTGCTTCTATTACGACGAGACCCTCGGCGAGTACAGCCTCGTGGGCCTGCGTCGCGGCACCATGGAGCGCGGCTCCCTCAAGAACGGCGGCTTCTCCGTCGTGGTGTCCGGCAAGTCGAAGGGCTGCGGCAGCTCGCGCGAGACGGCCCCGTACAGCGAGCTGTGGGCGGGCGTGCAGCTGGTCATCGCGGAGTCGGTGGAGAAGATCTACAGCCAGAACTGCCAGAACATCGGCCTCCTCACGTCCAGCGACTTCGGCCTCATCGATCGCATCCGCGCGGGCGAGGAGATCCCGATCGAAGAGTTCACCGCGGGGCTCGACCCCATCTCCCGGGACATCGTCCTGTACGGCGGCCTCTTCACCTACAACAAGGCGCGGCTCGCGGGCGAGATCGCCCCCCCGGTGCTCGACACGCCCGCCCGCCCCATGAACCTCGCCGAGAAGATCATCGCCCGGCACGCGGTGGCCGACGCGAGGACCGGCCGGACGGGCCTCCCGGGGGTCGAGCCCGGCGACGCGCTGTTCGTGCGCACGGGCATCCGCTTCACCCACGACTACGTCACCGCCATGGCCGACGCCCTCCTGCGGCAGTCGATCGGCGAGGACGCGAAGGTCACGGACCCGTCGTCGGTCTTCGCCTTCCGGGATCACCTGACCTTCCTGGGCGACGTGATGCCCGAGAAGCGCAAGAGGCTCGGCCTGCTCGACAAGGCGAACAACCTCGCCGTCGTGCAGCGTGAGTTCGCCGCGCGCCAGGGCGTGCGGCTCTACGACGAGATCCGGAGCGACGACGGGACCAAGGGCAGCGAGGCGATCTGCCACAACGCCGTGCTCGAGGATCTGGCGCTGCCCGGCGACGTCGTGGTCGGGACCGACTCCCACACCTGCACCGCGGGCGCCCTCGGCTGCTTCGCCTTCGGGGTGGGGTCCACCGACATGGCCAACGCCTGGTACACGAAGGACGTGCGCGTCCGCGTCCCGGACGTGGTGCGCTACCGCCTGAGCGGAGAGCCGTCCGAGGACATCACGGCCAAGGACATCATCCTGTACATCATGGCGCAGCCCTACATCCGCGAGGGCAAGGCCATCGGCAAGGTGCTGGAGTTCACGGGCGACACGATCGGCCACCTGGGCTTCGACGAGCGCGCGACGCTCACCAACATGGCCGTGGAGGCGGGCGCGTTCACCGGGATCTGCGAGGCGGACGAGGTCGTCGTCGAGTACCTGCAGCGCATGCGGCCGGGCATCGACGCCGACGACGTGCGCAGCCGGTTCCTCCGGTCCGATCCCGACGCCGAGTACTCCGCCTCGTTCGACATCGACGTGACCGCCATCCCCCCCATGGTGGCCACCCCCGGCGACCCCCGAAACGGCGTGCCGGTCGTCGATCTCACCGAGCACGTCCCGATCGACATCGCCTACGGCGGCTCCTGCACCGGCGGCAAGATGACGGACATGGAGCTCTACGCCCAGGTGCTGCGCAAGGCCGTCGCCGAGGGCCGCAGCGTGGCCCCCGGGGTCGAGGCGTACATCCAGTTCGGCAGCCAGAAGATCAAGCAGTACGCCCGCGAGCAGGGCTACATCGACATCTTCGAGAAGGCCGGCTTCCAGCTCATCGACCCGTCCTGCGGCGCCTGCATCAACGCCGGTCCGGGGGTCTCCGACACGTCCGAGAAGGTGACGGTCTCGGCGATCAACCGGAACTTCCCGGGTCGATCCGGGCCCGGCCGGGTGTACCTCGCGAGCCCGCTCGTGGTGGCTGCGTCGGCCATCGCCGGCCGGATCGTGCGCCCGGCCGAGCTGTGACTCGAAAGCCTCGGTAAGCACGTCGAGCGGCAAGATCGGCCGCGGCGTTCTATCTTGGCAGCGATGCGACCTCTCACTTCCGCCTCCGCTGCTGCTGCGCTCCTGCTGCTGACGTCTTCCTGTGGGCTGTTCCAGGAGACCATCGCCGACACCGACGGCGACGGTCACGGCCTCGACATCGACTGCGACGACCTCGACCCCCGCGTGTTCCCCGGCGCGGGCGAGGTGTGCGACGGCATCGACAACGACTGCGACACCGCGATCGACGAGGGCTACGACGAGGACGGCGACGGCGCCAAGAGCTGCGGCGATCTCGCGGACTGCGACGACGACGAGCCCCTCGCCCGCCCCGGGTTCGACGAGGTCTGCGGGGACGACATCGACAACGACTGCGACGGCGTGATCGACAACGACTGCGTGCCCGGCGACGACGACGACGCGGGGGACGACGACGACGCGGTGGACGACGACGACGCCGCGGGCACGGACGCGGACGAGGACGGCTGGACGGTGGAGGACGGCGACTGCAACGACGCCAACCCCTTCATCCACCCCGGCGCCAACGAGGTCTGCAACGGCGGAGACGAGGACTGCGACGGCTCGATCGACGAGGGCCACGACGCGGACAACGACGGCTGGACCGTGTGCGGCGCCGACGGCGACATCACGAGCGTGGCCGACAACGACTGCAACGACGCAGACTCCAGCTCCTTCCCCGGGGCCACGGAGGTCTGCGACGGCGACCTCGAGAACTGCCTCGGGGTCGTCGATCAGGACGCCTGCACCGGCGACGACAACGACAACGACGGCTACACGGGCGCCCAGGGCGACTGCGACGACAACAACGCCGCCATCAACCCCGGCGCGTTCGAGATCCCCGACGGCTTCGACAACGACTGCAACAACGGGATCGACGAGGGGTACGAGGGCGGCGCGTCCGCGTCCCTGCTCTCCCCGCACGACGACGGCCTGGCCCTCGGCCGGCTGGGCGAGCGCCAGATGGCGTCGGGCGACTTCAACGACGACGGGTTCACCGACTTCGTGGCCGCGTCCCCCTACTGGGACAACGGCCGCGGGCGCGTCGATCTGTACCTCGGATACACCTTCTCGGCGGCGGCGCCCCCCAGCGTCATGACGCCCACGACGACCATCACGGGCATGAGCGCGAACGACCTGTTCGGGTTCAGCGTGGACCTCGCGGACGTCACCGGCGACGGGCGCGACGACATCCTCGTGGGCGCGCCCATGAGCACCAGCGGCAGCCCCCCCAACGGCCTCGCGTACGTCTTCAACGGCCAGCCGAGCCCGGCCGCGTCGTGGACGGCGAACCAGGCGAGCTTCCGGTTCGTGGGCGACTTCCCCACGGAGCAGTGCGGCACGTCGATCGCGGGCGTCGACCTCGACGGCGACAACACGAAGGAGGTGGTCATCGGCTGCCCCTGGTACAACACGGCGAACGGCATCATCGGCCGCGTCGTCGTGTTCGAAGGACGCGCCGCCACCACCTGGATGGCCGGGTCCCCGTGGGGGACCGACGAGGCGGACCAGAAGATCAACGGCGGCGCCGCCGACGTGTACTCCGGCTGGACCGTCGCCTCCCTGGGCGACTTCACCGGAGACAGCCGCGAGGACCTCGCCATCGGCTCGCCGGATCACAACAACGGGGCGGGTCGGGTCTGTCTTCGCCCGGGTGCGATCAACGGCGGGTTCGTCGATACCACCATGGACATGCTCACCTGCTGGACCGGCAGCCCCGGCGAAGGACTCGGCTTCTTCGTGGGCCCCGGCAACGTGAACAACGACACCTTCGGCGACGTCCTCATCGGCACGCCCGGGTACAGCAACGACACGGGGCACCTCACGGTGGTGCACGGGTCCGCGTCGCCGCTGGGCGGCAGCGTGTACGTGCGAAGGGCCTTCACGATCCTGGGCGACGCGTCGGGCGATCTGGCGGGCACGTCGGGCGCCGTCGCGGACGTGGACGGCGACGGCTTCGCCGATCTCCTGATGGCGCGCCCCGGCAAGGACATCGGCGTGAACGGCGACGCCGGCGTCGTGGACCTGATCTACGGCCCCTTCACCACCTTCACCGGCAGCGTGGCCATCGGGCCGGTGCAGGACGCGTACTTCGCGGGCCCGGCCCAGGGCGACTTCCTGGGCGGCTCGGTCGTGGCCGCGGGGGACGTCAACAACGACGGCGGCGAAGACGTGATCCTCGGCGCGCCCTTCTCCGACTACGGCGGCGGCAACTCCGGGCGCGTCTACTTCGTCGCCGGGTTCCCCTAGGTCCCCCATGCGCACCTTCGTCGCCCTCTTCCTGGCGCTTCCCGTGCTCGCGGGCTGCGACTTCCTGCTCCCCGACGACGACGACGCCGGCGACCCCGGGCTCGTCGGAGACGCGAACGGGACGGTCTATCGGCTCGCCGCGGGCATCGACTCGGTGTCCATCGACTGGACGGCGGACGTCGCGGCCGCGGACACCATCTCGTTCGCCTCCGTGGGGGACACGATCGTGGTGGGCGCGGGCGCCGAGGTGACGGGCCTGGACCCGACCACCGGCGAGAACCTGTGGAGCTCCGCGGTCGTGGACCAGGTCGTCGCCATGACGTCCGGCGGCGGCCTCGCGTACGCGCTGAGCTTCACCGCGCTCACGGCCCTCGATCCGGCCGACGGCGCGGTGGTGTGGACCCAGGACTTCACGGTCGAGGGGATCACCGGGGTCTCGTTCGCGGAGCCCGTGTTCGCGGGCGGGGGCGTGATCCTGGGCGGGGACCCGGTGCGTCGGTTCGACGGCGCGACGGGCGCCCCGGACGGCACCTACGCCACCGGCGACACGGAGATGCTGGGGCTCGCGGTGGACGGCGGCGGCGTGTTCGTGGGCGGCCGCAGCGGCATCGCGGGGCTGTCGAGCGGCCTCGTGGAGGCGTGGCTGCGGGACACGGTGGAGGACGTCGATCGCATCGTCCCGACCGACGCGGGCATCGTCTACTCCCAGGTGGGCGCCGGGCTCAGCCTCATCAGCGCCGACGGCAGCCCCGGCTGGAGCGACGACGACGGCTCCGTCTACGACGCCCTGGCGGCGTCCGAGGGCCTCGTGATCGGCGCGCGCCTCCAGGGCACCGTGCACGGCTGGGGCTCATCCGACGGAACCCAGGCGTGGGTCACCCCCGACGCCGCCTCCCCCGTGCGGGGCCTCGGCGTGTCGGGGGCGACCGTCCTGTACGCGGGCGGCACGTTCGTGCGGGGCCTGAACCCGTCCGACGGCAGCCTCCTGTGGGAGTGGAGCCCCGCCGCGAACCCCGTCGGGCTCGCGGCCTTCTAGGCGTCGGCGAACTGCTCCGCTTCGGTGCTCTCGGCGAGGGCGCCGGTGCTGCTGAGGCCCCCGCTGAGGACCTTGCCGACCTCGTCGAAGTAGCCGGTGCCGACCTCGCGCTGGTGCCGGATCGCCGTGTAGCCGTCCACCTGCGCCGCGAACTCGGCCTCCTGCAGGCGCGAGTAGGCCGTCATGCCGCGGCGGCTGTAGTCGCGGGCCAGCTCGTACATGCCGAGGTTCAGCGAGTGGAACCCGGCCAGGGTCACGAACTGGAACTTGTATCCCATGGCCCCGAGCTCCTCCTGGAACTCGGCGATGGTGGCGTCGTCGAGGTGGCGCTTCCAGTTGAAGGACGGCGAGCAGTTGTAGGCCAGCGGCTTGCCGGGGAACTGCGCGTGGATCGCCTCGGCGAACTCGCGGGCCTCGTCGAGATCCGGCGTGGACGTCTCGCACCAGATGAGGTCGGCGTACGGCGCGTAGGCGAGGCCCCGCTGGATGGCCTGCTCGAGCCCGCCCCGGATGCGGAAGAAGCCCTCGGGGGTGCGCTCGCCGGTCATGAAGCGGTGGTCGCGCTCGTCCACGTCGGAGGTGAGGAGGCGCGCGGAGCCGGCGTCCGTGCGGGCGATCAGGACGGTGGGCGTGCCCATGACGTCCGCGGCCAGGCGGGCCGCCACGAGGGTGCGCACGAAGGTCGACGTGGGCACGAGCACCTTGCCGCCGAGGTGCCCGCACTTCTTCTCGGAGCTCAGCTGGTCCTCGAAGTGCACCCCTGCGGCGCCCGAGACGATCATCGACTTCATGAGCTCGTGGGCGTTCAGGGGGCCTCCGAAGCCCGCCTCGGCGTCCGCCACGATCGGGGCGAACCACCGGCAGGAGGTGCCGTTGCCCTCCGAGAACTCGATCTGGTCGGCCCGCTGGAGGGCCTGGTTGATGCGGTTGACCACCTGGGGAACCGAGTTCACCGGGTAGAGGCTCTGATCGGGGTACATCTGCCCCGCGACGTTGGCGTCGGCGGCCACCTGCCAGCCCGACACGTAGATGGCCTGCAGGCCCGCGCGGACCTGCTGCACGGCCTGGTTGCCGGTGAGGGCGCCCAGGGCGCGGACGGGCTCCTCCTGGGTGGAGATGAGGTTCCACAGCCGTCGGGCGCCGACCGCGGCGAGGGTGTGCTCGATGCGCAGGGACCCGCGCAGTCGCAGGACGTCGTTCCAGTCGTAGGGGCGGTGGATCCCGGCCCAGCGGGGGCCGTCGAAGGTCGGGTTCTCGGTCTCGGTCTCGGCGGGGGCGGGGGCGTTCTCGAACGGGGGCATGTCGGCTCCTAGCTCAGCGGCAGCAGGGGGTAGGCGGGGAGAGTGAGGAACTCGGCGAGCTCCTCGGCGGTGATCAGGGATTCGAACAGGGCGCGCGCGTCGGGCGCGTCGGCCGGGGCTTCCTGGTTCAGGAGATCGCGCACCAGCGCGGCGTCCACGAGGCGACCGTCGACGAGCCGGGCGCCGTGTCGCAGCCACTGCCAGACCTGCGCGCGGCTGATCTCGGCGGTGGCGGCGTCCTCCATGAGGTGGTCGATGGGCACGCACCCCTGCCCGCGGAGCCAGGCCGCGAGGTACGTGGTGCCCACCCGGAGGTTGGTGCGCAGGCCCGCCTCGGTGATGGCGTCGTCGGCGGGGACGGCGAGGAGATCCTCCGTCCGCACCTCGCCCTCGGGGACGTGATCGATCTGGTTCGGGCCCGGCATGTGGGCGTCGAACGCCTCGAGGGCCGTGGGGACCAGCCCCGGGTGCGCGACCCAGGTGCCGTCGTGGCCGCCCTGGACCTCGCGCAGCTTGTCGGCGAGCACCTTCGCGAGCGCCGCCACGTTGGCCTCCTCGTCGCCGCGGATCGGGATCTGCGCCGCCATCCCGCCCATCGCGTGCACGCCGCGGCGGTGGCACGTCTGCACGACGAGCTTGGTGTAGGCCGCCAGGAACGGCTGCGTCATCCCCACCAGCGAGCGGTCGGGCAGCAGGAAGGCCGCGTGCGCCCGCGTGGTCTTGATGAAGCTGAAGATGTAGTCCCAGCGGCCGCAGTTGAGGCCCGCGGAGTGCTCTCGCAGCGCCTCGAGGATGCGGTCCATGACGAACGCGGCGGGCAGCGTCTCCAGGAGGACGGTCGCCTTGATGGTCCCGGTGGGGATGCGCAGGGCCTCCTGGGCGAAGACGAAGACGTCGTTCCACCACCGGGCTTCCTCGGCGGACTCCAGCTTCGGCAGATAGAAGTACGGCCCCGAGCCGCGGGCGATCAGCTCGTCGGCGTTGTGGAAGAAGTACAGGCCGAAGTCCACCAGGGATCCGGGGACGGGCAGGCCGTCGACCTCGAGGTGCGCCTCCGGCAGGTGCAGCCCCCGGGGTCGCACCATGAGGACTGCGGGGTCGGGCCGCAGGGCGTACCGCTTGCCGCGGGCCTCATCGTGGAAGGTGATCGTGCGGCGGACGGCGTCGAAGAGGTTGATCTGGCCGTCGACGATGCGATGCCACGTGGGGGCGGTGGCGTCCTCGAAGTCGGCCATGAAGACCGACGCGCCCGAGTTCAGGGCGTTGATGACCATCTTTCGGTCCACCGGGCCGGTGATCTCGACGCGGCGGTCCAGGAGATCGGGCGGCAGCGGCGCCACCGTCCAGTCGCCGCGTGGCGGGACGAGCGTCGGCAGGCGCCCCGTGTCGTACTCCAGGCGGCGGCCCCGTCGCAGCGCGAGGAGGGCTTCGAGGCGGGGGCGGAACCGGCGGGTGAGGTCCGCCAGGAATCGGAGGGCGTCGGGCGTGAGGACCCGCTCGTAGGACGGCTCCATGGGTCCCGTCACCCGGGCCTCGGGGTCGGTGCTCAGGGCCCGAACGGGCCGCGGGTCGGTCGTCGTCTGCAACATCGTCAACTCCGTGCGTCGGCGCTGTCGATGGTTTACGATTGGCTCGATTCTTCGGCCGGCTTTACGGCGACATTCACTGATTTTCGAGTGGTTTTCGGTTGTCGATTGACACTATTTACTCTGTAAACACTTTACAGGAGCAGTGATGCGGAGCCGACGACTCGGGAGCAAGGTGCGGGCCCTCCGTTCGGAGCGGGAGCTGACCCAGAAGGCCATGGCCGTGGAGCTGGGGATCTCGCCCAGCTACCTGAACCTCATCGAGCACAACAACCGACCGCTGCCCGCCGAGCTGCTGTTCAAGATGGCGGCGAAGTACGGGATCGACCTCGGGGAGTTCGCGCGCGAGGACGACGACCGCCTGCACGACGACCTCATGGAGGCCGCCCGCACCAGCGAGTTCGAGGACGACGGCCTCTCGGAGCAGGCGCTCCACCGCCTGGTCCGGGACCAGCCGGGCCTCGGTCGCGCCGTGCTGAAGCTGTTCCGGTCCCACCACAGCGCCCGGCAGTCCGTGGCGACGCTCGCCGAGCGGATCGCCGGTCCCACCGAGGTCGTGGAGGGGTTCGGTCGGGGGCTCCTGCCGACCGAAGAGGTGAGCGATCTGGTCCAGGTCCACCGCAACCACTTCCCCGCCCTCGAGGCGGCCGCGGAGGCCCTGTGGGCGTCGGGGGTGCTGGACGCGAACAACCTCTTCGCGGGGCTGGTCGAGCACCTGCGGATGCGGCACGCCGTCACCCTCGAGGTCCTGCCGGTCGGCGCCGAGGGCACGGACACCCTGCGCCGGTTCGACCCCAAGCGCCGGGTCCTCACGCTCTCGCGTGCCCTGCGCCCGCGCACGCTCAACTTCCAGCTGGCGGTGCAGATCGCGCTCCTCGAGCACCGCGCCGTCATCGCCGAGATCGTGGACGCCGGGGGGCTCGGCAGCGCCGACGCGCGCAACCTCGCGACCCTCGCCCTCGCCCGCTACTTCGCGGCCGCGGTGATCATGCCGTACCAGCCCTTCCTGGCCGCCGCCGCCGCGCATCGCTACGACATCGAGATGCTCGGACACCGCTTCCGCGCGAGCTTCGAGCAGGTCTGCCACCGCCTCACGACGCTGCGCCGCGAGGGCGCCGAGGGCGTGCCCTTCCACTTCGTGCGGGTGGACATCGCGGGGAACATCATCAAGCAACACAGCGGCTCGGGCATCCGCTTCCCGCGGTTCGGGGCGGGGTGCTCGCTGTGGAACGTCTACCGCTGCTTCCAGGCGCCTGGACGCATCCGGATCCAGGTGAGTCGCATGCCCAACGGCGAGCGCTTCTTCTGCCTGGCGACGACGATCCGCAAGGGGATCGGCGGCTACAAGGACGAGCACACGGTGCACGCCATCGGCCTCGGCACCAACATGGAGCACGCCCGCAAGCTGGTCTACAGCGACGGCGTCGCCCTCGACGTGCCCGCCGCCGACGTGCGCATCGGCGTCACGTGTCGGCTCTGCGAGCGGGAGGGCTGCGCCCAGCGCGCGTTCCCGGCGATCTCGGTCCCCCTGCGGGTCAGCCTCGACGAGCGGGGGCTCTCGCCCTTCGACGCGCCGCGGAGGTAGCGCCGCCGTTCAATCCGGGTCGAGTTCTTCTTTGCCGGGGTCCACCAGGAAGCGGCCGGCCAGCACGTCTCGGCCCAGGACGATGCCGACGCCGTCGCGGGCGGTCTCCACGTCCAGCGCGACCTCCACCGGGCCGCTCCCCAGCGTCAGCGTGCATCGAACGAGCGGCTGGTCGGGCGCCTCGCTCCGCGCGGTCACGGCCGCGGCGTCGTCGGCCAGGCGGAAGTGCAGCAGCGGCTCGTCCGACGTCTCCAGCCAGCTCCAAGTGGAGACGAGCAGGGCGGAGCGATCGCGGGTGGGGTCGGTGGTGAGCAGCGTACGCCCCATCTCGGGAGCCAGGGGGGTGACGAGGCTGCGCCAGGGCAGGACGCGGGGCACCAGGGGCCGGCGCGGGACGGGGCGGGTCGTGTCCACGGGAACCGAGAGGTTCGGCGGCGGGGGCGGCGCGGGCATGCGCTCCGTCTCGGGTTCGGCGGCGTCGACGGTGGGGCCCCACGGGTCGTCGATCGCCTCGCCGTCGCCATCCGCCACGTCGACGTCGGACTCGTCGGTGTCGTCCACCGGGGTCCACCGCTCCCCGGCCTCGGGAGTGGCGACGTCCAGGAGCGCGATGTCCTCATCGCCCAGGTCCTCGACCTCGACCCAGAACTCGGCCTGCTTCTCGTCCTCGTCCAAGAGGTGGTCGAGATCGATGTCTCCGTCGTCCTGGAGCGCCTGCTCGGCGGCGATCACGATGACGTCCTCGTCGTCCTCGTGCGCCTCTTCCTCTTCTTCGGCCCGCAGCGTCACGGCGCCCTCCCGATCGGCGGCGACCGGCGGGTGCGTCTCCTCGGGGCCTTTGGGGGGCTCCGTGGGCTTGTCCTCGAGCTCCGCCGGGTCCTCGGGCTCGCTCACTCGGCGAACCGATCGTCGAGCCGCGCCAGCAGACGGCGCACGAACACGGCCGACATCTTCTTGCGGTACTTCGGGTCCAGCGGGACGTTGCGGTACGCCAGCGACGCCTTCTGCACCGCGGCGCCGACCTCGGCCGCCAAGTCCGCGCTCGCGGCGCGCCCCACGAACCCCGAGACCACCGACCGGAACGACTCCGGCCGCCCCGTCATGGCCGTGTTGACGACGCGCAGGTCCGCGACGGTGCCGTCGTCCGCGACCCGCACCGCGACCGCGATCCCCAGGGACGGGAAGTCGATGGAGTCCCGGATGCGCAGCTTCTTGTAGCCCGCGGACAGCGCCTGCGCGCTCTCGGGGATGCGGACCCCGACGACGATCTCTCCGGGTCTGCGGTCGGCGAACCGGACGATGCCGTCCGCGTGGAAGAAGCCGAAGATCGGGACACGCCGGGCACCCTCGGGGCCGAGCAGGTCCAGCTCGGCGTCGAGGGCCGTGAGGGCGCAGGCGAGCTCGCCGCTGTAGGTCGCGTAGCAGGCGCCGGTGCTGTTCCGCACCACCAGGCACTGGGTGCCCTCCGCCTTGAGGCAGTACGACTTGCTCTCGCGCCACATGGGCGACTGGTTGAAGTAGTAGCAGCGGGTGTCGAGCATCAGGTTCCCGCCCACCGTGCCGTGCTCGCGCAGGGGGGGCGAGCTGATCTCGGCGGCGGTCTCCGCGAGCACCGGGAGCGCCGCCCGGATCGCGGGGCTGCGCTCGATCTCGACGAGCCGGGTGAGGGCCCCGAGGTGGGTCGGAGTGCACGCGTTCAGCCCCTGGACCGCCGCCAACGAGACGACGTGGGGCTTCGCGTTGAGCCGGTTCTTGTAGTTGGGCAGCAGATCGGTCCCGCCCGCCACGACGTCGGCGTCGTCGCCGTACCGCGCCAGCAACGCCACCACCTGCTCCGGCGTCTCCGGCCGGTGGTACTCGAACGCGGGCAACTCCATCAGGCGACCTCTTCCTTCTTCTTCTTCCGGCGGTCGTCGCGCTGCTTGCGTTCGATGGCGGCGAGCACGACGTCCGGGGTCAGCGGCAGCTTCGTCACCCGCACCCCCACGGCGTCCGTCAGCGCGTTGGCGATCGCCGGGAGGATCGGCGCGAGCCCGCCTTCGCCGCACTCCTTCGCGCCGAAGGGCCCCTCGGGGTCGAGGGACTCCACCAGCACGACGTCCATGGGCGGCGTCTGCGACGCGGTGGGGATGCGGTAGTCGAGCAGGTTGCCGTTGGTCAGCGCCCCCTCGTCGTAGTCCATCTCCTCCATCAGCGCCTGGCCGAGCCCCATGTGGATCGAGCCCTCGATCTGGCCCTCGACCGCCATGGGGTTGAGCGCCCGTCCGCAGTCGTGCGCCGCCCACACCTTGATGGGGGTGATGAAGCCCGTCTCCGGGTCGACCTCGATCTCGCACACGTAGGCGGTGAACGAGTAGGTGGGGGACAGGCCCGCCCCGGCCCCCTTGTAGCCGCCGCCCATGGGGGGCGAGTGGTACGAGCCCTTCGCGGTGAGCGCGCCGTCCGACGTCGCCTCCTCGATCAGCTCGCCGTAGGGCACCGAGGCGTCCGGCCAGTGCCGGTTGTAGGCGAACCCGCCGCGCAGCTCGAACGACTCGGGCGCGTACCCGCTGATCTTCGCCGCGGCGGCGATGAGCTGGTCTCGAATGTCCTCGGCCGCCCGCTTCGCCGCGAGGCCGTTCATGAACGTCACGCGCGAGCTGTAGGACCCGAGGTCCACCGGCGACATGTCCGTGTCCACGGCCACGACGCGCATGTGCGTCATCGGCAGCCCGAGCACCTCCGCGACGACCTGCGCGACCATCGTGTCGCTGCCCTGACCGATGTCCGCCGCGCCGGTGTGGATGGTGACGCCGCCGTCGCCGTCGATCTTCAGGTGCACGGTGGAGTGGGGGAGCTTCGACTTGTGGATCTGCAGCGCGCTCCCGGAGATGTAGAAGCCGCAGCCGATGCCGATCCCGCGGCCGTACGGCAGCTTGCCGTACTTGTCCTTCCAGCCCGAGCGGTCGCGCACCTGGCGCAGGCACTCGCTGAAGCCGTTGGACGTGATGCGGAACTCGGAGATGACGGTCGTGAACTCCGGCAGCGCGTTCTTCAGCCGCACCTCGATCGGGTCCCAGCCCGCCTGCCGGCAGATGTCGTCCATGAGGACTTCGGTGCACAGGCGCGTGTTCACGCTGCCGTGGCCGCGCATGGCGCCCGACACGGGGCGGTTGCTGTAGATCCGGGTGCCCATGTACTTGAAGTTGGGGAGCCGGTAGGGCCCGTGGCAGAGGACGCCGTTGTAGTAGGACGTGACCACGCCGAACGAGCCGAACGCGCCGCCGTCGATGAGGGCGTCGACGTCGAGCGCCGTGATCATCCCGTCGGCGTCCATGGACATCTTCACGGTCGACTCGGTGGGGTGTCGGCCGTGGTTGCTGAAGAAGACCTCCTCGCGGTCGAAGAGGATCTTCACGGGCCGCCCCGTCGCCCTCGCCAGCCAGGCCACGACCATCTCGTGAGGGAACGGGTCCGACTTGCCGCCGAAGCCGCCCCCGACCGCGGGCTTGATGACGCGGATGCGGTGCATCGGCATCTCCATCACCTTCGCCAGGGCCTTGTGCGTGTAGTGCGGCACCTGCTGGGAGGTCCACATCACGAGCCGGTTCTCGGGCGTCCAGTGGGCGATGGCGGCGATGGGCTCCGTGAAGCCGTGGTTGATGCCCTTGAAGGTGAACGTGCCCTCGGCGGTGAAGGCCGCCTTCTCGAACGCGTCGGGGACGTCGCCGAAGTGCTGCTTCACGCGCTTGTGGATGTTGTTGTCCTTGCGGGTATGGGCGTGGATCTTCTCTTCGCCCTCGCGCAGGTCGCGCACCGACTCGCGTCGCTTCAGGAACGGCTTCAGCTCGGTGACCTGCACGTCGATCAGCGACAGCGCCTCCAGGGCCACGGCCTCGGACTCGGCGGCCACCGCGCACACGCCTTCGCCCAGGTGCCGGACCTTGTCCACGGCGAGCGCGGTCTCGTCCTGGCTGATCGGGAGCACCCCGAACTGGATCGGCGCGTCGGTGCCCACCATGACGGCGTGCACGCCGGGCAGCGCCTCGGCCTCGCGGGTGTCGATCGAGTCGATGCGGGCGTGGGCCCACGGGGCGCGCATGATCTTGCAGGTGAGCATCCCGGGGAAGCGGATGTCGTCCGTGTAGACGGTCTCTCCGGCGGCCTTGCTCTGGGCGTCGATGAGGGGGACGCGGGTGCCGATGAGCGCGAAGTCGTCGGGCTCGCCGCGGCGCGGCCCGCCGGTCACCTCGGGGAGATCGCCGGACAGGCGTCGGTTCGCCTTCTCATCCTGATACGTCGCCATCGTCTCTCCGCCGTTCGGGACGGGAAGGATACAGGCTCGTGAGCGCCGCGACGACGATCCAGGGCAGCGCCGGCTGTCGAAGGCGGGTGGCCCCGACGGTGAGCGCGATGCCCACGGTCCACAGGCCCACCGCCACCGCCAGCGCTCCCACGTCGCGCCTCCGGCGAGGGTTCACCGCGGCGATGAGGAAGCCGAGGATGAGCGCGCTCTGGAGGCCGGTCAGGCCCGCGTGAAGCACCTGCACCACGCCCTTGGGGGGCGGCCTCGCGAACGCCCGCTCGTCCGCGAGGTGTCGGAGGAGGAAGGTGTCCGTGGACCACGCCTCGAGGACCCGCAGGAAGGAGCGGGCCGTGGCGCCGAAGGGGGACTCGCGGATGGTCCGTCGCGCGATGTTCCCGTAGGTGCGGGCGTCGCAACGCACCCGGGCCGCGTCCACGCCGTCGCCGCACACGTCCGCGACGTCGGCCCGCAGGAGGCGGATCGCGTCCGTCTGGTCGAAGCTGCTGCCTCGCCCGGCCGGGATGTGGGGGTTGTTGCCGAGGGCGACGGTCTCCCGGCTCGCGAAGTCCATGGGCGTGGGCATCCCCAAGGCCACGGACGCGGCCAGCGACCACGGCAGCCAGAGCGCGAGGGTGGGGCCGAGCACGGAGGCGAGGGAGCGTCGCTGAATGCGGTACGCGACGGCCGCCAATAGGGGCAGGAGGAGCAGCGCCTGGGGGGCGAGGAAGGGCAGGGGAGCGAGGGTCCACCCGGCGGCCACGGCGCGGCCTCGGGAGTTGGGGGCGCGCGCGAAGTCGTCCAGGGCCAGGGTGCCCGCGGCGAGGCACCAGGTCGCGAGCGCCACCGGCCAGAGCGCGAGGCCGAAGAAGAGCATGGAGGGGTGGAGCCACACGATCAGCGCCCCGATGAGCGCTCCGGATCGCCGGACCCGGCGGACGAGCAGCGCATGGACGCAGAGCCCCGTGTGCACCCCCGCCACCAGCTGGAGCAGGCGCAGGCCCCACCCCGCGGAGTCGCCGATGGTCGCGAAGAGCGTCGCCAGGACGCCGTAGCCGGGGTTGTGCCAGGCGATCCGACCCAGGACCGAGGGGTCCCCCGTGCCGCCGGTGAGCCACGCGGCCACGGCCTCGCCGGTCTTGAGGTAGCCCGCCTCGTCGTAGATCGGGACGCGGTCGCCCCACAGGACCAGGAGCACGATCTTCAGCAGCGCGACCGCCGCCGCCGCGACCCACACGGGCCTCCGCATCAGGGCGTGCACAGGCCGTCGTTGCAGTACGTGATGATCTCCAGCGGCGGCTCCCCCTCGGGCGGGCAGCGCGTGGGCTCCGTCCACTCCCCGTCCACGCACTCCTGGAACTCCTGGTCGCCGGAGCACAGGCGGTCGCCGTCGTCGCATGCCCCCTCGGCCGGGCCCCCGGGGTCACACGCCGCCCCCAGCAGGACGATCACGATGATGGCGCGGATCACGACGTCTCCTTCGGCTTGCGGATGCGCTTCGGCAGGCTCTTGTCGCCGCCGTCCCGGACGAACGTCCCCGCCCCGGCGTTGCGATACACGGTGAGCCCGCCCTTCTTCGCCTTCGCGATCTCTTCCTCCGTGATCTTCTCTCCGCCCAGCCGCTCCAGGGCCTTCGCCCGCAGGGCCTCGGGCGGCACCGTCGCCGAGGGTCGCTCCGCCGACGTGGGGAGCGCGCGGTTCGCGACCACGTTCGCGGCCGTCACCACGCGGCGGACGGTGCCCTCGCCGAACGCCCCCGCGTCCCGGCGCTTGCAGGCGAGCCCGCACGTGGTCCGCGTCGCGCTCATCGCGTGCAGGATCTCGAGCTCGGCGCCGCAGGTGTCGCAGGCGTACGCGTAGACGGGCATCGGTCCGATCTACAACGTCACGCCGGAGTCGGCCAGCAGGGCTTCCATCTCCTGCACGGTGACGGCGCCTCCGGACTCGGCCCCGGAGAGCACCGCGTCGGCCATCGCCTGCTTGCGCTGCTGAAGCTCCACCACCCGCTCCTCGACCGTCCCCTCGGCCACCAGCTTCCAGGCGATCACCGGGCGCGTCTGCCCGATGCGGTGGGCGCGGTCGACGGCCTGCTGCTCCACGGCCGGGTTCCACCACGGGTCGAGGTGGAAGACGTGATCGGCCGCCGTCAGGTTGAGGCCCACGCCCCCCGCCTTGAGGGACAAGAGCATCACCGGGGGCCCGTCCGCCGCCTGGAACGCGTCCACGACGTCCCCGCGCCTGCGGGTCGAGCCGTCGAGGCGCACGAAGTCGAGGCGGGCCTCCTTCAGGCGCGGCTCCACGAGATCCAGCAGCGACGTCCACTGGCTGAACACGAGCGCCCGGTGGCCCTCTTCGGTGGCGAGGACGAGGCGGTCCATGAGCAGATCCAGCTTGCCGCTGGGGGCGGTCGGCTCGCCTCCGGGCAACAGCCCGGCGTGGCAGGCGGCCTGGCGGAGCCGGGTGAGCGCTTCGAGCACCTGGAGGCGGCGGCGCCCTCCGCCCCTCTCGGGGGGCTGCTCGAGGCCACGCAGCGCCGCGATCCGTACGGCCTCGTAGGCCTCCTTCTGCTCCTCCGAGAGGGCGCAGCGGATCACGACCTCGGTGCGCGGCGGCAGCTCGCTCGCGACCTCGCTCTTGAGGCGGCGCAGCACGAACGGCCGGACCCGGTCTCGGAGGATGCGCAGGGCGTGAGGGTCGCCGCTGCTCGCGGGCCCCGCCAGGCGGTCTTCGAACCGCTTGCGTCCGCCGAAGAAGCCCGGGTTGAGGAACTCCATCAGCGACCACAGCTCGGCGAGCTTGTTCTCGATCGGCGTGCCCGTGAGGGCGAGGCGATGCCCCGAGGGGATCGCGCGGGCGGCCCGGGCCGTCTGGGAGTCGGGGTTCTTGATCGCCTGTGCCTCGTCGAGGACCACGAAGTTCCAGTCGATCTCCGAGAGGCTCTCTAGGTCCCGCCGCAGCAGCGCGTAGGAGGTGATGGCGAGGTCGGCCTGCCCGTCGCGCAGCTTGGCCATGCTCCGGGCCCGGCGCGGGCCGTGGAGGACGACCGCGCGCAGCCCGCCCGTGAACTTCGCGGCTTCGTCGCGCCAGTTGCGGAGGACCGACGTGGGCGCGACCACCAGCGACGGGCCGCCCGCCTTCAAGGCGAGCAGGACGGACAGCGCCTGCACCGTCTTGCCGAGGCCCATGTCGTCGGCGAGGACGGTGCCGAGGCCCTGCTCCGCGAAGAAGCGGACGCGGCGATAGCCCTCGACCTGGTAGTCGCGAAGCGTGGCCGTGAGCCCCTTCGGGAGCGCCGTCTCGGGGACGCCGCCGCCCTCACGCAGGGCCTCCACGAGGGGCCGGAGATCCGGGGGGACGGGGGCGCCCGCGCCGGCCAGCAGCTCGGCCGCGATGGGCGCGAGGTGCGGCGTCTTCGCGATGTCCTTCTGGTGGTCGAGCAGGGTCTGGATCCTGTGCCCGTAGCGCTCCAGCCAGTTCAGCGGCAGCGGGATCCAGCCGCCGTCGCCCGCCACCGGGACCAGCCGCTCGCCTCGTCGCCAGGCGGCCACGGCGCGCTCCGCGGCGACCACCGCCTCGCCGTCCGTGAAGTGGACCCGGAGGCCGTCGTGCTCGTCCCACCAGATCTTCGGCTGGAGCGACTCCTCCCGCAGCCGGTAGCTGGTGGCGATCGCCCGACCCACCACGGTGCCCGTGAAGTTCGGCAGCTTCTCGTCGAGCCACAGCGCCGCGCCCTGCCCGCTGAGGTGCAGGCGACGGCCGGGGCGCAGGTTCAGCTCCCTGTCCAGCTGCTTCACCAGCTCCCACTCCCGACGGCGGTCCCGGGGGGGCAGGATCGAGGCCCCGCCGAGCGGCACGAGCACGTCCCCGCGCATCTCCGCGACGGGCGGGTCGCCGTAGACGACGCGGGCCAGGATCTCCACGCGCCCCGGCTCCTCACGCAGCTCCAGGCGGAGCTCGAGATCGCCGATGCGCGGCTCCGGGACGCCCTCCTGCCGGTCGACGCGGATCGCCTTCTCCAGCGCGGGCAGCCACTCGGCCGTGAGGCGCGGCAGCTCTTGCTCCGCGAAGACCAGCGTGTCGCGCAGCTGATGCCGCTGGAGCATCGACAGCTTCCCCCAGGCCCGGGGGCGCAGGACGTCGTCGGCGAGCACCAGGGGCGGGTCGCCGTCGAACCGCGCGACGACCTCCGGGGGGTCCGTGAGCCGCACCCGGAACCCGGTGCCGTAGCGCTCCACCAGGGCGATGACGTCCAGCCCGACGCTGCTGGCGGTGATGCGGCGGTCGTCCAGGAGGACCTCGTCCGCGATGCGCAGGGCGGCGAGCAGATACGAGTGGTGGCGCGGCGGCACCAGGTCCGTGGGCCAGCCCCCCGCGAGGCGGAGGATGCGCTGGGTCAGCTGATCGAGCTGGAGGCCGGGGACCGCCTGCCCGGTCCAGGGCTCCAAGGGCCCGTCGTCGCCGACGCGGGTGGCGGTGGCGAAGCGGATGCGGCCGGACTCGGAGCGCCGCAGGACGTACACGAGGTGGGCGGGCACGGCGGCCTGGGGGACGTCCGACGGGCCCGACTGGAGCGCGAGGAGGGCGGCGACCGCGTGGGCACACCCCGCGTCCTCCCGTGGGCACTCGCACTCCCACTCGCCCTCGCCCGGCCACACGGAGACGTCGAAGGACGACGCGCCCGCGGACACGGCGAACACCCACTCGTCGAGGTCGGCGTCCTCCGACCGCAGGGCCACCCTCCCCGCGCCTTGGGCGGACTCCCCCACGCGCCACGCCGCCGGCGGGACGGCGCGACGAAGCGCCTTCGTGAGGGGCTTGAGGTTCAGATCGTCCGCCGGTGGATCAGCCGTCGGTCTTCGCGGCTTCCGAGAAGCTCAGCGTGACGTCCAGGGTGCCGATGTCCTGCTGGCGGCAGTCGACGATGTCGGTGTCGATCGCCTCGTTGAGCACGCTGCTGCTCGTGAACAGGAAGTTGCCCGCGCCGTCGTCCTCGGCCACGCCGACCTCGGACCACTCGCCGGTGTTCCCGTCCTCGGTCCAGATCGTCCACTGGGTGGCGGACGTGAAGATGATCCCGAAGGCGCCCTCGGTGGGCGCGGGCTGGTCGAGCAGGTCGGTGCAGGTGTCCTCGCCGCCCTTCACGACCGGCGTGTACGGCCCCTCGAAGGTGAGATCGCAGGTGGGGCAGAGGTTGCCGTCGGTGCGCCGCGCCATGGTCGACGTGTAGCGGTCCGCGCAGTTCGGCATCTGGTAGTCGAACTCCAACGGGAACTCCCCGCACTCGATCTCGAAGCCGGTGAACTCGACGTCGGTGCGCTGGTCGATGGCGTCCGGCCACACGCACAGGTCCTCGGCGGCGCAGTCGGAGTCGTCGCAGTCCACGGCGCCGTCGCCGTCGTTGTCCTCGCCGTCGCCGCAGTCCGTCTCGGGATCGGCCGCGTCGTCGTCGTCGGTGGCGTCGTCGTCGTCGCCGGCGTCGTCGTCGTCCGTGCCCGCGTCGTCGTCGTCTCCGCCGCCGCCGGGGCGGGTGGGGCAGGCCATGAGACCGATCGTGAGGAGGGAGAAGAGGACGAAGAAGGCGACCTTGCGCATGGCGGCTCCAAACCGAGAAACGGAAGAAGCGGGGAGCTTACAGGCCCGAAGCGGCGAGCACATCGGGCAACGCGAGGCGTGCTCGCGGACGGCTACCGGACGTCGTAGTAGATGTCGATGCGGGTGTCGTCGGGCAGCGGCTGGGTGAACTCGACCGCCCACTCCTCCGTGACGCCCTCTTCGATGAGGTCCCAGGCGAACAGGCCGCCCTGCACGCCCTCCGAGGGGATGTCGATGCCCTCGCCTGAGAACTGGGGCGTGCCCGGGATGAAGAGGACGACCACAAGGGTCTCGGGCCGCGGCACCGCCGAGAGGGTGAAGCGACGGCCGGACTCCGCGGTCGCGGCCGCGAGCCGGTCCAGGAAGCTCGTGGGATCCGGGTTGCAGATCGAGTCCGCCACGCCGCCCGTGTGGTCCACGACCATCGCCAGCCTCGTGGCCGCCTCCGCGCCGAACTGGTCGTGGTCGCCGCCGCAGTCCGACGGCTCCTCGAGCTGCAGGTCGTAGCCGAACAGCCCGTGGGCGTACCACCCCTGGGGGGCGAAGAGGTCCACCTCCTCGATGAACTGCGAGACCCCCACGTCGTCGCCCGCGTCCTCGTCCGAGACGAACAGGATGTGCAGGGGCGCGTTCGCCCGGAAGAAGTCGACGTTCCGGCTGCTGTCGGCGCTCTCGATCGCCATGAGCGACGTGACCAGCGGCCGCTCGTGGTACGAGCCCGTCGTCCCCACGGTCACGTTGCGGCGGAACGCGGTGCTCGGGTCCGGCGTGAGGTTGTCGATGAAGGGCGGGTTGCCCACGAGCCGGCCGCGGTCGGCCCGGTCCGTCGTGATGACGCCGATGTGGAAGTCGAGGTTCGCCTCGAGCAGTCCGTCGCCCAGGGCGTCGAAGGACGCGCCCAGGACGGCCTGCTCCGAGGCCATCGAGCCGCTGTTGTCGACCACGAGGAGGAGGTCGGTGGTGGTGCGCGGCGTGACGACCGCGCTGTCGACCCGCTCCTCGATGTGCAGGCCGAGCTCCGAGTCGCTGCAGCCGGTGAGGGCGAGCGCGGCCCCGACGACCAGCGTGGCGACCAGGGGTCGTCGCCGGCCCACGAAGACCAGCCCCAGGGCCAGGACCCACAGCGCCGACGGACCGAAGCCGCCGCCCGCGGAGCAGCCCGCGGTGATGCGGTCGCCGCCGCCGCGGTACGCGAACCCGAGGGCGCACGCGTCCCCGAAGCCGTCGCCGCTGCTGTCGACCTGGCTCGAGTTGGGGTGCTCGGGGCAGTTGTCGCAGGGGTCGCCCACGCCGTCGCCGTCGTAGTCGCCCTGCCCGGGGTTGAAGTCCTCGCTGCAGTTGTCGCAGGCGTCCCCCACCCGGTCGCCGTCGATGTCGATCTGGAAGCCGTTGGGGGCGGCCGGGCACACGTCGCACGCGTCGCCGATCCCGTCGTTGTCGCGGTCGCTCTGGCTCGAGTTGGCCACGTTCGGGCAGTTGTCGCAGTTGGAGCCCACGCCGTCGCCGTCGAAGTCCGCCTGGGTGGCGTCCGAGGAGTCGCTGCACAGGTCGCACGCGTCCCCGATGCCGTCCTGATCGCGGTCGAGCTGCCAGGGGTCGGAGACCGTCGGGCAGAGGTCGCACGCGTCGCCCACGCCGTCCCCGTCGGCGTCGCCCGTGGCGCCCGCGTCGTAGGGGCACAGGTCGCAGACGTTGCCGATCCCGTCGCCGTCCTCGTCCGCCTGCTGGGGGTCCCACTGGCGGAAGCAGAGGTCGCAGTCGTCGCCCACGCCGTCCCCGTCGAGGTCCTCCTGGAGGGGGTCGTACAGCCGGGGGCACACGTCGCACTGGTCGCCGATGCCGTCGCCGTCGAAGTCCGCCTGGTCCGGGTCCGGGTCGTCCGGGCACACGTCGCAGGCGTCGCCCACGCCGTCGTCGTCCGAGTCCTCCTGGTTCGGGTCGTAGTCGAACGGGCAGCGGTCGCAGTCGTCGCCCCGGGCGTCGAAGTCGCGGTCGATCTGGTCCTCGTTGGGCGTGCCCGGGCAGTTGTCGCAGCCGTCGCCGACCTCGTCGCCGTCCATGTCCGTCTGGAAGGGGTCGAAGAGGGTGGGGCAGGAGTCGCAAACGAGCGTGACGAGCAGCGCGACGCCGAGGCCGGGGTCGATCAGGGACACGTTGCCGGAGCCGTACCCGTCGCCGTCGGGATCGTTGGAGGAGTCGAGGGGGAAGGCGCAGCCGTGGAGGTCGTGGAGGAGGTAGTGGTCCGCGTTGGCGTAGGGCTGGCCCAGCGCGTCGAGCGTCGCGAGGCACTGCGGATCGGTGAGATCGACGGCGGGCTCGAGGTCGTGCTCGAGGCCGTTGCAGTTGAGGTCGGTCGCCGACGCCGGGGCAGGGATGGCGGCCGTCAGCAGGCATGTCGCGGCGAGGAGCGCTCTCATTCGTCGTCCTCCGTCTCTTCCCAAGGTACGGGAGGCGTGTCCTTGGACCAATCGGGAATCTCGTCGACCCACTCGCTGTAGACCTTCACGATCCGCAGCTCCACGCGGCGGTCCAGCTCCACGGGCTCCTCACCCTCGGCGGTCGGCTCGTCGGTGGTCGACACCACCTCGCCCATGCCGCGGTGAGAGAGGCGCCGCGGGTCCACGCCCGCCTCCACGAGGTGCTTGAACACGGCCTGCGCGCGCCGGTTGCTGAGGTCCCAGTTGTAGTCGCGCTTGCCCTCGGCGGACGCGTGGCCCTCGATCAGGAGGTGGGCGATCTGGGGGCTGCGCGTCATCACCTCGGCGATGGCCGCGAGCACGGGGTGGGACTCCTCGAGGATGACGGCCGAGTCGTAGGCGAACTGGATCTCCTCGCTCACCACGATCAGGTCCCCGACGATCGTGGCCGTGGGGGGTGCCTCCTCCGGCTCCTCCTCCTGCTCCACCGGGGTCGTGTCGGCGACCTTCATGTCCCGCTTCTCGGGCTTCGGGTCGATGATCAGGACGTCGGCGGGGTCGGGCTCGGGCTCGGGCTCGGGCTCGGGCTCCTCGGGCCAGGCCGGCTCGCGGGCCTCCATCTCCTCGTCGTGGTCGCGGAAGGCGACGCCCACGATCGCCCGGTAGACCGGCGCCCCGTAGCCCCCGCCGAGGCCGAAGCCCACGGCGACGTCCAGCTGCACGGCGCGATGGGGCAGCGCGCGGATGCCGAAGCGGGCCTCCACCGGGTTCTCGGCCTCGCCGGTGAACATCCGGGCCACGCCCGCCCGCGTCTGCACCTCCCCCAGGATCGCGACACGCCCGGCGATCGGCCAGCCCCGCACGCCCACCGTGAGCCCGAGCTCGTTGCCGAGCTGGAAGTCGTAGCCGGTCACCACCTTGCGCCGCAGGAGGGCCTCGAGCCCGAGCATCACCGTGATGGGCCCGATCATCCCCTGGCCCGCGACCCCGAGCAGCACCCGGGGCGTCCCCTCGCCGTTGAACAGGTTGGGCGTCGCGCGCGAGAGCGGAAGGAAGATCTCCGCCCGGGGGGCGACCGCCAGGTGCCGCAGCTTCACGAGCCGGTACATGACCTCGAGGCGGAAGTCCCCCACGGCCGCCACGCGCGGCGCGTCCCCGGTGAGGGCGCCGTGCATGACGTAGATGGGGGCGGAGATGGCCACGCCGAGGCCGTCCACCGGGGCCGCGGCCCCGCCGATCGTGAGCGAGTAGCGGTCGGAGATGACCTCGTGCACCTCGTCGTGATCGAACTGCAGGACGATGGGGGCGGCCTCGTACTGGAAGACGACGCCGATGCGCATGCTGCCCTTCGGGCCGGGGTCCGCGCCGGGGTTTCCGTAGAAGGCCCAGGGCATGAACGACGGCCGCAGCAGCTGCGTGTCCATGCTCTGCTCCTCGGCCGACGCCGCGCCCGGGGCGACGAGCAGCGAGGCCCCCAGGAGCGCCGCGGGCAGGCGAGGGGACAGCGTCCGACGGCGGCGCAGCCCCACGGCCGCGATGAGGAGCAGCGCGCCCCAGCTCGCCTCGGTGGGCCCCACGGCCTGGGTGCAGGCGCAGGCGGGCTCCTCGCAGCGGTTGTCCGGCTCGAGGCACGGCGGGGGGAGCACGCAGGGGGCGTCCACGTCGTCGCAGTCCTGGTCGATGCCGTCGCCGCAGGTCTCCTCGCCGCCCGGATGCACGACGCGGTCGCCGTCGTCGCAGTCGCCGCAGGCCACCAGCGGGCCCTGGCCGGTGCAGTCGTCGCACGGCTGGAACCCGTCGCGGTCCTCGTCGGGGCGGTCGGGGGTGGCAGGGCTGCAGTCGTCGTCGCGGTCGCTGCACAGGATCTCGGTCGCCGCGGGGTTGATCGAGGGGTCGCCGTCGTCGCAGTCGTCGGCGTAGTCGACCCACCCGGCGGGCTGGTCGCACGCCAGTTGGGGCTCGGCGCCGATCTGTCCGTACCCGTCGCGGTCCTCGTCGGGCCACCAATAGACGGCCACGCCCTCGCCGTTGTCGAGCCCGTCGCAGTCGTTGTCGATCCCGTCGCACAGCTCGTCGGCGCCCGGGAAGGTCGTGGGCTCGGTGTCGTCGCAGTCGCCGTTGCAGGTGAACCAGCCGTCGCCGTCGACGTCCAGTTCGGTGGGGAGCCGGCTGCCGTCGCAGTTGGTGTCGGCGCCGTCGCAGGCCTCCTGCTGCCCCGGGTGCACGTCGGGGTCGAGGTCGTCGCAGTCGCCCGCGGTGAGCCCGGTGGCGCAGTTGCCGGAGGCGCAGTAGCCGTCGCCGTCAAGGTCGATGAAGCCGGGGAGACCGTCGAACAGGTCCACCCGGCCCTCGCCCTGGAAGGTGATCCCCTCGTACGGGGTGCCCACGGCGACGTCCTCGAAGCCGTCCCCGTCCACGTCGCCCGCCGCCACGGCCGTGCCGAACCCGCCGCTGGGGTCCACGCCGCTGAGGGTCATCGCGGGCGTGGGCGCGAGGCCGGTGTTGACCCCGGCGTGGACGAGGATCCGGCCCACTGCGCCGCCCTGGGGGGCCGCGATCACGACGTCCGGGCGGCCGTCCGCGTCCAGGTGGGCGACGGTCCCGCCGAAGCCGAACAGGGCCCCCGTCTCGCCGCCGTACACCTGCTGGATCGGGGACGGCTGGAAGAGGAACTGGGCGGTCGCGCCCTCGAACACCTCGAAGGCCCCCTCATCCACGAACGTGTCGGCCGCGAGGGGCGTGCCCACGAGCAGCTCCGGAGCGGGCCCGAGCAGCACGTCGCCGAGGCCGAGGACGAACTCCCCGAACCGGTCGCCGAGGACCGCGTTGCGCGTCCACATCGGGTTGGAGGTGAGGCCCCAGAGGACGCCCCGGAAGGCCACGACGCGCCCGGTCGGCGCGCCGCCGCCGTTGTCGTAGCCGGGGACACCGACCGCGAGATCGTCGCGCCCGTCGCCGTCCACGTCGCCCAGTCCGGCGAGGGAGCGGCCCGCCTCGGCGTACGGCTCCGCGGGCGTCCAGCTCCAGGTCGGCGGCCCCGGCGGCGCAGGCCCGCGGTAGAGGTAGACGCGCCCCCCCCAGGTCGCTTCGTCTTCGTAGGGCGCGCCCACGGCCAGGTCGTCCGCGCCGTCGGCGTTCGTGTCCCCCGCGTTGGCGATCACGCTCCCGAACGCGCCCGCGTCGGCCGCGCCCCACAGCGTCCACGACGGGGTCCCGGCGAGGCCCGACGGGCCGCCCAGGTAGACGACCACGGAGCCCGCGTTCATGCCCTGGGTGTTGGCCCCCGGCGCGCCCACGGCGAGGTCGTCGTACCCGTCGCCGTCGAAGTCCCCGACGGCCAAGGCGGAGCCGGCGTGGTCGTAGGAGGAGTCGCCCGGTCCCGCCCACCCCGCGAAGGTCTCCAGGCCCGCGGACGTGCCCGCGAAGACGAGCGCGCTGCCCGCGGAGATGGCGCCGCTGTTGAGGCCCGGAGCGCCCACGGCCAGGTCCACGCGCCCGTCCCGGTCGAAGTCGCCGAAGGCCAACGCGGAGCCGAACGCGGCCGAGAACTGGAAGCCGGAGCCCGACCAGCTCGCGTTGGGGACCAGGTAGGGGTCGACGCGGATGGGGTAGACGGCGTTTGCGTCGTCCACGAACAGGCGGGTGGTGCCTCCGTCGGCCTCGAACCGGACCGGGAGGGCGGCCCCGCGGGCGTCCACCGCGAACGCGTCCACCCAGCGCACGTACTCGGCGGACCCGTCGACGTCGGTCACGAAGACCAGCTCGCCGCGGCCCGGGGGCGGCGTGGCGACGTCGAAGCCCTGCTCCAGACCCCGCTCGTCGGCGACGTACCACTCGACGACGTCGCCCCGGACGTACTCGAGGCGGCGCTCGCACCGTCGGAAGAGATCCAGGCGGGTCGTGGCGCAGGCGCCCAGCTGCGGCGCGGCGGGGGAGACGGCGCGGACGTCGCTCGCCCGTCCCCACCGGGAGAGCGTCACCCGGAGCGTGCGGTCGCCGGTGTGGACGTCGATCCCGGGGTCCGAAGCCGACACGGGGAACGGTCCCGCCCGGGAGACCCAGCCGGCGCCGGCGGCCAGCCAGGCGCGCGCGGTGATGTCCACGCGCTCGGCGACCTCGTCCGACCAGGAGCCCGAGGAGTCGGGGGCAGGCGCGGCGCCAGAGAGGATGGGCGACGCCGCCAAGACGGCCACGCTCCACCAAGTGTTGATTCGGCTTCCCCGACAGCCGGCCACCCGAACCTCCAGATTCCCCACGTTAGGGCCGAGATCGCAGGCGGGGGTCGGGTTCGTGAATGCCCGGTGGGGGACATTTCTTCGTCGGGCGGGTTATTGCCCGGCGCGGGGAGCCTCCATGCACTAGCTTGGATACTAGATCAGTGATGGGACCGGCCATGACGGCTGGTGAGAGGAAGGCAATGTCTTACAGCACTCAGTTCGCCCGTTGCGCTTGCGCGGCGGCTCTCCTTGTCTCGATCGCCGGCTGCGCGCCGGACGAAGAGGTCCCCCTGACGGACGTGTCCAACGCGACCGCCGGCATCTCCGGGGTGCTCGTCGGACCCCAGGCCGTGCCCATCGCGGGCAGCGTCGTGCAGGTCGGCGACCAGGAGACCACCACCAACGCCGCGGGCGAGTTCAGCCTCATCGGCCTGGCGGAGGGCGTGCCCCTCGACCTCTACGCGCGCAGCGACGCGTGGTCCACGGCCCACCACCGGATCGAGCTCGGCGCCGCCGAGAAGCGCTTCCTGCGCCTGACGGCCCTCCCCGTCGTCACCTCCACGCTGGCGAGCGCCCAGGCGGGCGGCGAGATCGAGACCGAGGATGGTCTCCGCCTCGACTTCGCCCCCGGCGCGCTCGTGTTCGCCGACGGCACCGCCGCCGTGGGCGAGCTCACCGTCCGCAGCACGCTCCTGCGCACCCCCGCGTCCACCGCGGTGGCGCCCGGTGGGATGATGGCCGTGGTCGAGGAGAGCCCCCAGGCCTTCCCGCTCGAGAGCTTCGGCATGGTCGAGGTGCGCCTCAGCGTCGACGGCCGCGAGGTCCAGCCCACCGAGGACGTGGTCATCGACCTGCCGCTCTCGCTCACGGGCGACTTCGAGCACGGCGAAGAGGTCCCGCTGTGGTCCTTCGACGAAGAGACCGGCGTGTGGCAGCTGGAGGGCGAGGGCACCGTCCTCGACCGTCGCTTCCGCGCCCGCGCGTCCCACTTCTCCTGGTGGAACGTCGACGTCCCCCAGGACACGACCTGCGTCGGCGGCACGGTCACCATCGACCCGCCCTACACCCCGCCCGACGACCCGACCGCGCCCCCCGTCTCGGACGCCGGCGGCATCACCGTCACCAGCACGGGCGTGGACTACATGGGCAGCTCCGCCACGGTCACGCAGCCCGACGGCTCCTTCGTCCTGCCCCTGCGCCGCGCCTCCAGCGCCGTGCTCGACGCCACCGCGGGCGTGTGGGACGGAGGCGGCCCCGTGGGCCAGCTGCGCGGCAGCCTCTCGATCGCGACCCCGACCGTCCGCAACAACACCTTCGTGGGGTGTGAGGACATCGGCACGATCGTCGTCCAGGACACGAGCCGCGACGACGACGAGGACGGCTACACCGTGTGGCAGGGCGACTGCGACGACGACGAGCCGGCCATCAACCCGGGCGCCCAGGAGGTGTCCTGCAACGACCTCGACGAGGACTGCGACGGCGTCGCCGACGACGGCGTGGACCGCGACTTCGACGGCCAGGGCATCTGCACCGACTGCGACGACACGGAGTCCTTGGTCTACGTGGGCGCTCGCGACGTGTGCGACGGCATCCTCGACAACGACTGCGACGGCGTGACCGACGCGCGCGAGGCCGACGAGGACAACGACGGCGTGACCTGGTGCGCGGGCGACTGCGACGACGCGGACCCGACCATCGGCGGCGAGTGCGCCTGGGCCGGCGCCACCACGGGCGACGGCTTCTTCTGCGGCCTGAACACGTCCCGTCGCCTCATCTGCGACAACCGCATGGCCACCATCGCCGAGGGCGCCTCCGGCCGGTACTCGGACGTCTCGGCCGACGAGGGCTACGTCTGCGGCCTCCTCGAGGACTCCTCCGTCGAGTGCTTCGGCGCGGGCGGCCTGTTCACCCCCGCGGGCCTCGGCGACGGCTTCACCGCCATCGACGCCGGCCCCAACCACCAGTGCGGCCTCACGGACGCGGGCGCGGTCCGCTGCACGGCGAACGCCCCGGGCGGCATCCCCGCCGGTCCCTTCGAGTCCTTCGACACGGGCCCGCTCCACGGCTGCGCGCTCGACGCCCAGGGCGTCGTCACGTGCTGGGGCGACGGCGACGACGATCGCCTCGCGCTCGCGGGCGAGGTGGGCACCCAGGTCGTCACCGGCTCGCTGTTCACCTGCCTGCTCGACGAGCTCGGCGACGTGCGCTGCGTGGGCGACGACACGTACGGGCAGCTGCAGGTCCCCGAGGGGTGGATCTACCGGTCCATCTCGGCCGGCGCGCACCACGCGTGCGGCGTCACCGCCAAGGCCACGGTCGAGTGCTGGGGCCGCAACGACAGCCTCCAGTCGAACGCCCCGGCGGGTCGATACATCAGCGTGCACGCGGGCCCGACCCGTACCTGCGCCATCGACGCCCAGGGCGCCGAGCGCTGCTGGGGCGCCGTCGACTGATCAGAGAGAAGAACGAGACGCGGCGGGGAAGCCATGGCCGCCCCGCCGCGATTCGTCCGGATGTCGGAGGCCCGTAAGCCGAGTTCTGTCCCGAGGGCCCGTCGCCGGTCCCTCATGGGCGATCATTCCTCTAGGCCCGCCGTTGCCGACGGGCTCCAGCGGCCTACCCGGACGCTTCGGGCGGGCAACCCTCGAACGCGTCCCTAGACGGCCTTGCTCCGGGTGGGGTTTACCGGGCCGACCCGGTCTCCCGAGTCGCCGGTGCGCTCTTACCGCACCCTTTCACGTTCACCCGCGGGCCGAAGCCCGCGACGTCCCCGCTGCCGCGTGAGCGGGCGCTGGACGGGGGACACCGAGGCGTCCCGGCGGTCTGCTCTCTGTGGCACTTTCCATCGGCTCTCGCCGCCCGGCCGTTGGCCGGCACCCTGCCCTACGGAGCTCGGACTTTCCTCTCGCCGCGCACGAAGCGCGACCAGCGATCGCCTGAACCTCCTTTCCGGAGGCCGGACGGTGCCCGGTCGGCGCCGGGAACGCAAGCGCCGTCGGCTACGGCGGCAGCGTGGCCGTCGCGTCTCCGTCCAGACGCGGGAGGCGGACGGTGAAGGTGGAGCCGCGGCCCTCTTGGGACGCGATGGTCACCCGGCCGTCGTGGCGGCCTATGATGCTCCCTACGATCGCGAGCCCGAGGCCGGAGCCGCCCGTGGACCGGTTCCGCGACGGATCCACCCGGTAGAAGCGGTCCATCACCTGGTCGAGCGCGTCCTCGGGGATGCCGATGCCGGTGTCGGTGATCGCCAGGCACACCTCCTCGCCCTCCACGAACACGGACACGTGGATGCTGCCTCGCTCGGTGTACCGCAGGGCGTTGCCGAGCAGGTTCATGCCGACCTGCTCCAGCCGCATCTGGTCGCCGAGGCACACCACGCCGGGGGAGATGCTCGAGTCCAGCCGGAGCCCCGCCTGCTCGCAGCGCGGGCCGATCCGCTCGACGAGGGCGTGCCCCACCGTGCTCAGCGAGACGACCGCGCGGTCCATCGTGAGGCGGCCGCCCTCGAGCTTCGTGAGCGTCTCCAGGTCCCGCGCCAGGTGCGCCAGCCGCTTGGCCTCGTCGTGCGCGACCTGCAGGAAGCTGAGGCGGGTGGCCCCGTCCATGCCGCCGTCCTCCTCGGAGATGATGAGGCTCTCCAGGTAGGCGAGGACGTTCGTGAGCGGCGTGTTGAGCTCGTGGGCGAAGTCGGCGATCAGGCGCCGTCGGTTGGCGTCGGTGGACTCGAGGTCGCGCACCGTGCGCTCGAGCAGCGCGGCGGTCGTGTTGAAGGCGAGCGCGAGGCGGCCCACCTCGTCCATGTCCTTGATGGGGATGCGGGCGCTCATGTCCCCGGCCGCCATCCGCCGCACGCTCTGCTCCGCGCCCCGGAGCCGCTCGGTGATGGACCGCGTCCCCAGGAAGGCCGCGAGCATCGCCAGCAGGAAGATCGGCAGGCCCCACTTCCAGGACAGCTCGAGCACCAGGTCCCGGGTGCGCAGCGTGGACACGTCGGCCACCACGCGGACCCAGCCGAGCACCTCACCCTGCCCCACGACCCGCGCGTCGGCGCCCCGAACGGCCACCACGGCGAGGTGCGTGAAGTCCTCGGCGACCCGCTGCGGGCCGTCGGCGGCGGACCCCTCGGCGAGGTCCCTGGGGAGCTCCCGGGGTGCGGAGCCGGGGCTCCCGACCTTCTGGGCGAGGCGGACGCGATCGGGTCCGTACAGCGCGATCGTGAGCCGCACGTGCTCGCCGTACCGACGCCCGAGGTGGTTCTGGAGCTGCTCGTTCGTCCACCCGGAGCCCAGGGGCCCGGCCATGGCCTCTTCGAGGGCCGTCAGCTGGGGATCGAGCAGGTCGCTCTCCAGGACCTCGGAGAGCACGGTCGCTCCCAGGCGCCAACCGAGCAGCAGCATGAGGCCGCCGTAGATGGCCAGGACCGCGCACATCGTGATCAGCAGGCGCCGGAACAGCGAGCGCTTCGCGGGGGGCGGCTCGGGGAGCTTGAGGGCGTACTTCGCCCGGATGTCGGACTCGGCGGTGCGGGGGGCCCCTTCGGCGTGGACCTGGTCCCACGCGCGGCGCGCCTCGCGAAAGCGGACGAGGGTGGGCTCTACCGGCGCCGGGGGCTTCTTCCCGCCGCCCGGGGCGTCACTCACCGGGGTCGTCGCGGAACCGGTAGCCGACGCGGAAGACGGTCTGGATCACGTCGCGAGGCCCGTCCGCCTCGGCGACCTTCCGACGGACGCGCGCGATGTGCGAGTCGATGGTGCGCGCGTAGCCCGCGTGGTCGTACCCCCACACGTGGTCGAGCAGCTCCTCGCGCGTGAAGACGCGGCCGGGGCGGCGGGCCATGAAGTACAGGAGGTCGAACTCGGTGGGCGTGAGCTCGATCAGCTCGGCGTGGACGTGCACCTCGCGGCGCCCCGGATCGATGCGGATCGGGGGGCGCTCGATGGGGCGCGGCGTGGCGACGGACTCGTCCTCGTCGGCGGCCCCGTCGGCGGGAGCGGCGGGGGCGGCCGGGGCCACGGCGCGGGTCGAGGCGGTCTGGGCCTGGATCGCGCGTCGCTGCAGGAGCGATCGGACCCGGGCGACCAGCTCCTTCACGCCGAACGGCTTGCGCACGTAGTCGTCCGCCCCGAACGTCAGGCCCATCACGGCGTCGACCTCCTCGACGCGGGCCGTGAGCATGAGGATCGCGGGCTGGGGGCCCTCGGACGCGCGGATCTCGCGGCAGACGTCGTACCCCGACTTGCCGGGGAGCATCACGTCCAGGACCACGAGGTCCGGCTTGAGCTCCAGGGCCAGCTCGAGCCCTCGGTCGCCGTCGGCCGCGTGGTGCACCGCGTACGACTCGCGCTCGAGGTGAAAGCGCACGACGGAGGCGATGCGCTGGTCGTCTTCGACGATCAAGATGGTGTTCGACACGCCCGAATCGTAGCAGGGGAGCCGCTCCCGGTCCGGTCGGCCGCAACGTCTGCAACATCAATCGCAACGAACAAACACGGCCTCCACAACATCTCCGCAACACCTCGGGACAGGTTCGCAACAAGCGAGGAAGACACTAGTTGTCAAGACGATGTCAACCCGCGCCGAGGCACCTCGACTCCTCCGAGGATCACCCAACGCGCTGTCAGATAGCTCCTACGGGAGCACGGAGAGAGAAACCATGATCAGCAACGCTTTCGCCACGATCGTCGAGTCCGCCAAGACCGCCGCCGCGAACCTTCACACGGACGAGCGCGGTCAGGGCATGACCGAGTACGTGATCATCCTGGTCGCCATCGCCATCGTGTGCATCGCCATCGCGGTGTCCTTCGGCGGCAAGATCAAGGGCCTGTTCGAGACGGCCGACGCCGAGATCGACAACGTCGACTCGAACCTCTAGTCCGACCCCTCTCCCGCGCGCCCCGTCGACTTCGGTCGGTGGGGCGCTCGTGGTTCTGGGTGCCGCGCTGGGTTGCACCCCCTTGCCCTCTGCCGCGCGGGCACCATGCTGGAGGTGTCCCCGAGGAGGCAGCCGATGACCGACGACCGCCGCGACGAAGACGCACCCCCCGTGCCCGTCGACCCCCCGCGGGTCCTCTCGCACGAGACCTTCCAGTTCAACTTCCGCGTCTCGACCGCCGCCCGCGTGAAGGCGATGCACGGCGCGCCGTCGTGGTCGCGCCGCAAGAAGCGCCTCGACGACCGCCTCGAGCGGTTCTGGCGAGAGCAGGACGACCACGCCGCGAAGCTGTGGATCGCCGCCGGGGAAGGTCGGATCGGGGTGGACGGCCGGGAGATCCGCCAGGCGCTGCTCGACGGGGAGGGGCGAGACCCCATCGCCGCCCGGGAGCGGCGCAAGGAGCTGTTCAAGGCGCGCGTCGATCGCGACGAGGCGCAGATCGCCGAGTTCAACCGCGCGTGGGAGGCCTACCTGGGTCGCCTCACGCTCGGGGACCTCGCCCGCCGCATCGAGGACTTCAACAAGTACTTCCCCATCGAGGCGAACCTCCCCACGGACCCGGACACCGAGACCTACGTGTGGATGGGCCGCGCCTGGCAGCCCGCCGAGGCGCCCGACGCGGCGGCCGTGCTCGCCCGGATCCCCTACCGCTGACGGGGACGCTTCGCGCTCCGACGCGCGCGCGCCTTCCTTCGACGCCGATTTGCGGCAAGATGCGCGCCATGCGTCGCTTCCTGATCCTCTTCGCCGCGCTCGTCCTGGGGACGGTCGCCGCCCCTCGCTCGGCCGACGCGGGCGGAGTTGGCTTCTACAACGGCACCGGCCTCCACGTCGGCCCGCCGCTCGAGGGGGAAGGCACCGGCGTGTGGCTCGACGAGGGGGGCGGCCTCGAGCTGCTCCTCGGCAAGGACGGGGCGCGCCTCCACGGCCGGCTGCGCTTCGCCTACAACGCGATCTTCGACCTCGGTGAGAACCCCACCACGCTCGTGCGCCACTCGGCGGTCCTGAGCCTCGGCGCCCGCATCCAGCTGCTCGAAGACGTCGAGACCCCCTTCGGCGTGTACCTCGCGGCGGACGTCGGCGTGTCGCCGCTGGTCACGCACCTCCGCTCCTACTTCACCGTCAACATCGGCCCCGGCGTGCGCATCCGCCCGGCCGAGCGCCTCGAGCTGTTCGCGGAGGCGAACTTCCTGCTCCGCTACGAGAAGGTCTTCGCCGCGGGGCCGATGTTCTTCTTCGGGGCCCGCATCTCCTTCGACTGAGGGTCCCATGGAGCGGAAGCCGCGCGCCCTCCTCCGTCCGCTGCTGCCGGCGCTGCTGCTCTGCGGCTGCAACCCCTTCGCGTCGCTCCCCCCCGGAGAGACCGAGCCCCTCCCCGAGAACCCCTGCTACGACGTGAACCTCCTGGACGGCCTGTCCGAGGAGGGGCCCGCGGAGCTGCGGGCGCTGTACGAGTGCTTCAACGTGGACGGCGGCTTCGACGGGGCGGAGGGCGTCGTGCAGGCGCTGGAGACGGAGAGCACCCGGTCGGGGGCGAACGCGGCCGTGGAGCTGGCGACGTTCGTGAACCGCCTCCCCGGCGAGGTGGACATCGTGAGCGTCGTGCGGGAGGCCTCGCGGCTCCTCCAGGAGCGGGACGAGTTCCTGCTGCACGTCGTCCACACGCTCGCCGAGTGGACGTACGGGCGCCCGTGGCCCGAGGTGGAGGTCGCGTTCGGCACCGGCGGCGGTCCTTTCCTGGAGCCCGCGGCCGTGGAGATCGGGCTGATGCAGCCCCTGGTGACCATGTTCGGCACCATCTCGTCGGCCACGCTCGACGGCGGCGACCTGCCGGAGATCGCGGCCGCGCTCGGCGATCTGACGGCCATGCCGGAGCTCGCGGACGCCCTCGACACCCTCGCCTACCTCGTCGAGACGCAGGAGGCGGACCTGTTCGCGCACGTCGCCGACGACTCGGGCGCCTACCTCGAGGCGTCGCCCGGCCCCGACGGTCGGGACACGCTCCTGGCCCTGCTGCAGGGCGCCGTGACCCCGTCCCCCGGCGTCGCGGGAGCGACCCCCATCGAGGCCGCGCTCCCCCTGGTGGACGGCATCCTCGACGACGACGTCGTGACCGACCGCCTCATCGCCGCCATGGGCGACCTCTACCGCGACGGCGAGCTCCTGGGCTTCCCCAACCAGCTGCACGGCATGCTCGAGATCGACGCCGAGGGCGGCTCGCTGCAGGAGGGCGAGCTCTCGGCGCTGGAGGCGCTGATCCAGCTCCTGGAGATGACTGACCAGCCGGTGTCGTGCGGGCTCATCGAGTTCGACAACCTGGCGGTCTTCATCCTGGAGACGATGGCCGACTGGAACCCCTCGACCGTCGAGACCGCTGCCCTGGTCTTGATCGACCTGCTCCAGCCGCTGCTGGTGCCCGCGGGCTGGGTGTGCGACGGGGTCGGGCCGGAGCTGGCCGACACGATGCCGTCGGTCGTGAGGCTCGCCGAGAGCGGGGCCATGCACACGCTGATCCCGCTGCTGCACGCGATCAAGGGCGACGCCGGGCCGAACCGCGTGGCGGACGTGGTGGACCTCATCGCCGTCCTCGAGCAGAGCGGCCTCGTGCCCGCCGTGGCCGCCCACGCCCGCGAGGAGCTGGGCCTGTCCCTGGTGGGGAACGTCCTCCACATCGTCGGCGCGTACGTGGCGCCGGAGGGCGACGTGGCGGGCGACATCGACACGATCCTGGCGATCGTCGACGCGGTGATCTCACCCCGTGGGGGCGGCGCGCCGAGCAGCCTCCTGGGGTCGCTGCAGAGGCCGATCCGCGACCTGATCGGGGAGGACGAGCAGCTCCTCGCCGACTGGCTGCAGCGCTGGGCGGTGGTGCTCCAGGCGGAGGGCTCCGCGAGCAACCGCTTCCTCTACAAGGTCGCCCCGCTGCTCGCCATCGACCCGGACCTCGACCTGCTCGCGGGCGTCGGCCGGGTCCTCGCCAACGACGAGATGAACGTCCCGCTGTTCCGGCTGATGGACTGCCCGGGGTTCGTGGAGGCGCTCGGCGCGTCCGCGGCGCCCGACGGTCGCGAGGGTCTGCTGGGGCTGGGCGGGCGGTTCGCCGCGGACGGCTCGCTGGAGGGGCTCCTGGCGATCCTCCGGTGGGGCGCCGACACCCTGGACTCCATCGGCTTGTTGCCCGACGGGGGAGACGACGCCGCCGACTGACGGCGCAGGAGGAGACGATGCGAGACGCGACCTACACCGACCTGCCCCGCGCGGTCCAGGAGATCGATCACGCCTACAGCGGCCGCGTGCACGTGCTGGCGGACGTGATGGCGCTGTCCCTGCTGGCGCGACTGGGGAGCCCCGCGCCGCGCCAGCCGGAGGTCAATCGACTGCTGGAGCGCTGCTACAACACCCTGTTCCAGGCCTGCGTGAACGTGGTCTTCCCGCGCATCGACACCGAGGTGCCGACCCGGATGGCTTCCACCGTGGAGGGGGCGGCCTACCGGGGCGACCTGATCGACCCGTCCACGCGCGTCGTGCTCGTCGGGGTGGCCCGCGCGGGCACGCTCCCGGCGTACCAGGGGTTCGCGCTCCTCAACGACCTCTGCCTTTCGCCCGGGATCCGGGTCGACCACGTCTACATGCAGCGTCGGACGGACGCCGAAGGGCGGGTCGTCGGCGTCGACCTCGGGGGCAGCAAGTTCGGGGGCGACGTGGACGACGCGATCGTCCTGCTCCCGGATCCGATGGGCGCGACGGGCTCGTCCATGTCCGACGCCGTCGGCCTGGTGAAGGCGCTCCCGGGCACGCCCCGGGCCATCGTCTGCCTGCACCTGATCATCACGCCGGAGTTCATCGCGCGACTGACCGCCGACCACCCCGACGTCGAGATCTTCGCGCTCCGCCTCGATCGCGGCCTGTCTCCGCCGGACGTCCTCCAGGCCCGCCCGGGCGAGAAGGAGGGCGAGGTCGGCATCAACGAGATCCAGTACATCGTCCCCGGCGCGGGCGGACTCGGCGAGGTGATCAACAACTCCTTCGCCTGACCTCGGCGGTCCGGCGACGAGTCAGTCCAGGAAGAGGCTGATGGGGGCGTGGTCGGACATGCGGGTGTCGGCGTCGATCTCCATGTCGTCCACGCGCGCCAGGGTCTCCGGGTCGACCCAGAAGGTGTCGATGCGCCACCCCGTGTTGGTGCGGCGCCCGGCGGTCTTGAACGACCACCAGGTGAAGACGTCGTCCGCGTCCGGGTGCAGGTGCCGGAAGACGTCGGTGAAGCCCATCGACGCCAGCCGGTCGAGTCGCGCTCGCTCCTCGGGCAGCGCGCCCGCCTTCCCGCTGTGCTTTTCGGGCTCGGCGAGGTCCGCGTCCCGGTGCGCGACGTTGAAGTCCCCGGTGACGACGACCTTCAGCCCCGCGGCACGCTGCTTCTCGATGCGCGCGAGGAGCGTGTCGTAGAAGTCGAGCTTGAACGCGACGCGCTCGGGCCCTCGGCCGCCGTTGGGGAAGTAGCAGCCCCAGATCGCGAGGTCGCCGAACCGGACCATGAGGGCCCGACCTTCGGCGTCGAATCGCTCGACTCCGAGCCCACGCACGACCTCGTCCGGCGTCAGATCGTCCCGCCAATACGCGCCGGTGCCCGAGTATCCGGGGTTCTGGGCGGCGAAGAAGGTGCTGTTCCACCCGTACGGCTTCGCCAGGTCTCCCGAGAGCTGCAGCGGGTTCGCCTTCGTCTCCTGCAGCAGGACGAGATCGGCGTCCTGGTCCTCGAGCCAGTCGAGGAAGCCCTTGCCCTTGGCGGCCCGCAGCCCGTTGACGTTGTAGGAGACGATGTGCACCTCAGTCGCCTCCCATCTGCGCCACGTGGTGCACGAAGTCGGCCTCGGTGAGGATACCGACGAGGCGGCCGTTCTCCACCACCGGGAGGCACCCGTACTTGCGCCGCATCATGAGCTGGGCGGCCTCCACGAGCAGGACGTCCGGCCCCGTCGTGACCACGGTGCGCGTCATCGTCTCGGCGACGGGGAGCGAACGGAGGTACGGGCCGCGGATCGACTCGGGGAGGTGCTCTCCGCCGCCCATGGCCCGCCGCAGCAGGTCTCGATGGGTGACGAGCCCGACCACGGTGCAGCCGTCCTCGATGATGGGCACGTGGCGGATGCGCGACCCGGCCATGAGGGCGTTGACCTCGGCGAGGTTCGCGGTGTGGTGCAGGGTGTGCACGGGTCGAGACATGAGGTCGCGCACCAGCAGATCCTTCATCGTCAGGCCCCACCGGTCACGGCCGCCCAGATGTCCGGGAGCGCGCCCCACACGGCGAGCAGCACGCCCGTGAGACCTTCCCCGGCGATGCCGCCGGCGCCGATGGCCCCCGCGAAGGCGGCGATCCAGAGCGGGTTCTTCTGCTTGAGGCCCCACATGATCATCGAGCCGATGAAGATGGAGAAGCAGTAGCCGTAGGGCACGAGCATCGCGACCCCGAGGCCTATGGCGCTGGGCATCCATCGCTTCACCTTCGCGGGCGCGACCGACTCCAGGATGGGGATGGCGACGCCGATGGCGATGCCGATGCCGAGCCCCCACATGGCCAGGTGCGGCAGGGAGTCCGTGCCCTTGGCCATCATCGTCGCGAGGCCCGACCAGGTGATGGCGGCGGGGGCCGGCCAGTACTCGGAGCCGATGGGGTTGCCCTGGATGAGGACCCAGAAGATGGCGGCGCAGAAGAAGGACCCGAAGAAGACGCCCATCAGCTGCGCGTAGACCTGGCGCCTCGGCGTCGCCCCCAGCAGCCAGCCGGTCTTGAGGTCCTGCATCATGTCGGCCGCCTCGGAGGCGCCGCCCGCGGCCACGCCGCCGGTGAGCAGGTTGCCGTTGATGACGGCGCTGGTCGCCGCCGCCGAGCCTGTCTGAAGGGCCCCGAAGGCGATCTGCGTGACCGAGCCCATGGCGCCCACGGGGTTGATGTCCGTCTCGCCGGTGGCCCGCACGGCGATCACGGCGAGGACGAAGGACAGCATCACCGAGAGCAGGCCGAAGTAGGCGGGGACGCCGAAGCGCAGCTGGAGCATCGCGCAGACGGCGAGCGTCGAGCCGACCAGGCCCGAGACCCACACCCAGGTGGGGACCTCGAGGTGGGCGATGGGGGAGGGGCCCGCGGATCGCACGAACAGGCCCTTGATGGCGCGCGTGATGATGCGCCACTTGAGCGCCGTGGCCGTGAGGCCCGAGGCGACCATGATCCCGATGCCGGGCCACATGGTCCACTTCACGATCACCGAGTAGTACGCGCCCGCCTCCATGCGGGCCATGTACTTGCAGTTGGCGCCGAACCAGTCGTCGGTGGTGCCCGCCGCGAGCAGGGTGTTGCACTGCTCGAGGTTCGCCTCTCGGGTCATCATCCGGGCGAGGTCCATCGCGATGCCGCTGTCGATCAGCCAGGGCGCGATGACCCCGAACGCCGCGAACCCGCCGATGGCCAGCGAGATGCCGACGCGGGGGCCGACGAGGAAGCCGGCGCCGATCATCATGGGCGAGACGGCGGCCGAGATCGTCAGGTTCTTGAGGGCGATGCCCTTCACCTTGAGGAAGGCGGGCGCGGCGATGTCGTGCGGCAGCCAGTGGAGGGCGTCGCGCGCGAACGTGATCGCGGCCGACGCCACGCCCATGATCCCGAGGGCGCGGGCCTTGGCCATGGCGTCCTCGCCCTTCGCGTGCATCGCCTGGATGGTCTGGGCGGCGGCCGTGCCCGTGGGGAAGACCAGCTGGTCGACGACCAACATCTGGCGGCGGAGCGGGATGGCGAAGAACACGCCCAGGAAGGACGTGAAGAAGACCCAGAGGAGGATGTCGACGAACGTGGGGCTGCGCTCGATGAGGCCGTCCTCCGCGAGGAGGATCAGGGCCGGGATGACGTTCACGATGTTGCCGAGCGAGCCCGCCGCCGACGCGAACGTCTGGGTCGCGTTGTTCTCGAGCTCGGAGTACTTCCGACCGAGCGCCCGCATGATGGCGAAGCCGAGGATGACGGCGATGATCGAGCCGCCCTCGCCCCAGCCCGTCTTGAGGCCCATGTAGATGTTGAAGGCGATCATCAGGGCGCCGAGGCCCAGGGAGAGCACGAACACCTGGAAGGTCAGCTCGGGGAGCGAGTCGCCGCGGTAGACGTTCTCCAGCCAGCGTCGCTCGATCGCCTCCAGCTCCTCGGGCGTGGACGGCGGCGGGGGGGCGTCTTCGACGACGATGTCGGACATCTATCTCGGGCCTCTCGGGAAGGGTTCGGAGACTGGCAGAACCCCCCGAGGCCCGCAAACCAAGGCGCGGTAAGGTCCCTGCCGTGGCGGACGACGACGCACAGGCGCGATCCGACGACCCCGAGCCGGGGGTCCTCGATCTGCTCGTGGGGGCCTTCTGGGGGCGCGACGGCTATCGCGCAGCCGCCCGGCGGGGCCTCGGCGGGTCGCTGGCCGCGGTGGTCGTGATGTTGCTGCTGATCACGCTCGTGCTGGGGGTGCAGCAGTACCTGCACCTGGGCGCTCAGATCGCCGCCGCGCGCGACTCTGCGGTGTGGCTGATGCCTCGCCTGAACATCGCAGGCGGGGTCGCCGAGATGGAGGCCCCCGCGCCGCGCACGCTCGCCACCGAGCGGTTCGTGGTCGTGCTCGACCCCCGGGACGAGCCCGAGATCGAGCCCGCGGCGCCCGGCGACACGCGCACTCGGTTCGTCGTCCTGAGGACGGCCCTGGTGGTCTTCACGTACGGCAGCCCCGTGGGGAACGCGCTGCCGTGGCAGCAGCTGAACTCCGTGCTCGGGCCGGTCTCCGTGGACGGGCCGGAGCTCGTCGCCGCGCTCGACGAGGCCCGCCCGAAGATGGTGCTCGCCGTGTCCGCGCTGCGCTTCCTGGGGACCTTCACGCTGGTGCTGTTCGGCGGCCTCCTCGCGGGGGCCCTCTACCGCGTCGTGTTCTACTCCCGTCCACGCCTCCCCGAGGGTCGGGCGCTCATCGCCATGGCGACCCTCGCGGGGGTGCCGGGCGTGTCCGCGGCGGGGATCGTGAGGCTCCTGGGGCTCGGGGACGCCACGGCGGTGGCGACGCTGTTCGCGGTGGGCGGGGCGGCCTTCTTCGTGGCGGCGGCGGGCATCGAGGCCACGGAGTCGTGACGCCCGCCGTCGGGCCCGCGCTGATCGCCGTGTACTCCGCGGTGACGGTCGCGGGCGAAGCGCTCCCCGCGTTCGGGACGCCGGCGGCGAAGGTCGCGGCGGCCGCGTTCGTCCTCGAGGCCGTCGTGCGTCGGGCCCGAGAGGGGGGCCCGGGCGCGCCCCGAGCGCTGGCCCTGTGGGCTGCCGTGGGACTCCTGGCCTTGGGCTCCCTGGCGTGGTCCCAAGACCCCGCGGCGACCCGACGCGTGGCGCTGCACCTGGGGCTGGAGGCGCTGCTGCTCGGCGCCCTCGCGCTGCACCCGCGCACCGCCGCCGTCCTGCGCGGGGCCGCCGTGGGGGCCGTCCTCGGCGGAGCCATCCTGGGGCTGGGCACCGGCTGGGTCTACTTCGCCGCCGACGATCTGCGCGGCGTGCGCATCTCGGTCGGGGAAGGGGAGCCCGGGGTGCAGGCCAGGGCCGCGGGGGCGGCGGTCGTGCTGGGCATCGCCGCCCTGGCGGCGAGGGCCGCCCCGGGGGATCGATGGGCGCTGGTCGGGATCGCGCTCGCGGGGTGGGGCGTGGGGCTCGCCGGGAGCCGCGGGGCTTGGCTCGCAGTCGGGGCGGCGCTCGTGGTGGCGGGGGTCCTCGGGCCGACCGTCCGTCGCGTGGTGATGGTCGCGGCCGTGTCCGTCGCCGTGGGGATCGGGGCTCTCACCCTCCGCCCCGACGTCCGGGGGCCGCTCCCGGGGGTCGCGGACGCGGACCTGGAGGCCATCACGTCGGGGCGGGACGCGATCTGGCGCAACGCCGCCTCGATCGTGCGCGAGCACCCGGTCCGAGGGGTGGGCGCCGGGGCCGTCCCGGCTGCCTACGAGCCGCACCGACGGGCGCTCGAGGCGTCGGGCGGACCCACCAGCAAGCCGCGGCGGGACGCGCACTCGGTCTACCTGGAGGTCGCGGCGAGCCTCGGCTTGGGGGGGCTGCTGCTGCTGCTCGCGGGCTTCGTCGCGGCCGCGAGGGCGGCGCCCGGACTCCGGTCCGTCGCGCTCCCGCCGCTGGTCTTCGCGGCCTTCGCGGGGCTCACCCTCACGACCTGGGAGCACACCGCCTGGTGGCTCGTGCTCGGCTGGGCGGCGGTGGCGGGTCAGCCGGCCGCGAGGGACCGGACGGCGTCGAGCAGCGGCGCGAGCGCCACCTCGGGGGAGTGACGGGCGGCCACCCACTCGCGGCCCTCGGCGCCCATGACGGCGGCCTTCGCGGGGGCCGAGAGCAGCTGCACGAGCCGCTCCGCGAAGGGACGTCGGAGCCGCGCGACCTCCATGCCGGTGCCCGCGCCCCCGGACGTGCCCAAGGCCGCGGCGGCGGGGGGCGTGATCACCACCGGCGTCTCCATCGCCAGGGACTCGAGGACCTTGTTCTGGACCCCGCTGCCGAACTCCAGGGGGCACGCCGAGGCGACGGCGGAGGCCAGCGCTCCGTCCATGTCCGCGACCGGCCCCACGAACGTGACGCCGGGGCGTCGACCGAGGGCGCGCACGGCCTCCGAGGCCTCCACGCCCACGATCCTGAGCTCCGCCGTGCGGTGGACCGACCGGACGATCGGCCACACCCGCAGCGCGAGGAGCTCGGCCATCGCCCGGTTGCTCGCGGTCCGCAGGTTGCCCGCGAACACGACCCCGCTTCGGGGGGCGGGCGAAGGGAGCGGGCGGAGATCGACGGCGGCGCCTGCGACGATGCCTGCCCGGTGGGTCTGCGCGCCGAGCACCAGGGTCCGATCGCGCGCGGAGATGAACGACACGACGTCGGCGGTGCGGACCGCGTTCTGCTCGGCGTCGCCGATGCGACGGGCCTCGACGCGGGCCGCCGCCCCGCGCCACCCCCGCGCCCGGCCCACGGCGCCGGCGTACTGGGCCGAGAGGGCGTCCTGCACGTCCACGAGCACGGGGGGCCGGACCCGCGGGAGCCAGGGCACCGTGCGGATGAGGTGCGCGACGACGACGTCCGCCTCGGCCGCCAGCTCGGCCGTGGCGGCGGCGGCCCCCGGGTCGGCGTACAGGGCCTGCTGGAGGAGCGAGCCGTCGAGGGCCGCCCGGAGGGCCCGGAGCGTCGCGCCGCCCCGGGCGAGGACCGGGAGCCGGATTCGATCCACGAAGGGGAGCCCCGCGGCGACCGCGGCGGGATCTTCGTCGGCCGATCGCGTGGCGACGAGGTCCACCGGCCCCAGCGTCGACAGGGCGCGGGCGAGGTGCCAAGCGCGGAGGCGGTCCCCTCCGGTGAGCGGCCAGGGCGGCCGGCTGCAGAGCAGGAGCGTCCGCATCAGGGCGTGCGGGCCCGGACGATGACGACGAAGGAGCCGACCAGCGCGTCGAGGCGGTCGAGCGGCCACTGAACGGCGCGGTCGGAGCGGGCCCGCGAGGGCTCGGGGTGCGTCTCCAAGTAGAGGGCGTCGAAGCCCGCCCCGGCGGCCGCCCCCGCCAGGACCGGGATCGCCTCGCGGTCGCCTCCGCTGGCTCGCCCCTCGGCCGACGGGCGCTGGGCGCTGTGGCCGGCGTCGAAGAGGGCTCGGTCCGCGGCGGCCTGGAGCTCCCCCGCGCCTCGGAAATCCACCACCAGGTCGCCGTGTCCGAAGGACGTGCCCCGCTCGGTGACCCACACCGCCGTCGCGCCGGCGTCGCGGATCTTCTCCACCGCGGGCGCGACGGCCCACGGCGCGAGGAACGGTCCCTTCTTGAGGTTCACGGTGCGCCCGGTCGCTCCCGCGGCCCGGAGCAGATCCGTCTGGCGGCACAGGAAGGCCGGGATCTGCAGGACGTCGCACACGGACGCGGCCCGCTCGACCTGCGTCGCGTCGTGCACGTCGGTCAGCAGCCGGACCCCGGTCTCGGCCCGGACCTCCCCGAGGATGCGGAGCCCCACGTCGATGCCGGGTCCCCGGAAGCCCTCGCCGGCGGTCCGGTTCGCCTTGTCGAAGGAGGCCTTGAAGACGAACTCGCAGCCGTGGCGGTCGGCGACGGCGGCGCCCTCGCGGGCGACTCTCACGCAGTCCTCGACGGACTCGATGACGCACGGCCCGGCGACGAGGAGGGGAGGGGGGCGAACCACGCGCGAAGAGTACGTCCGAGGACCGTCCGTCGGCCATGCGGGGAGGCGGGTGCGCGGCCCCGCGCGCGGGTCGGTGGGCGGCCGGCTAATATCCGCGGCGATGTCCGACCTCCCCCCGATTCTCCACGCCATCGCCTGGCCCGGCGGCCTCTCGGGCGCCGCCCGCTCCATGGAAGAGAGCCTCGCCGCCCTCGCCGCGGCGGGACATCGCGTCTCCGCGTGGCTCGCGAACGCCACGCGGGTCGCCGAGCCCGTGATGCCCGAGCGCCTCGCCGCCCGCGGGGTCGCCTGGACCCGACGGGAGAACAACAGCGCCCTCGACCCCGGCTCGGTCGGGGCGCTGGTGCGCGAACTCAAGGCGCTGGGGCGGGGCGCGATCCTGCACACGCACGGCGAGCGGGCGCTCCTCTGGGGGCGGTTCGCGTCGCGCGCCGCCGGGGCGAAGCATGTGCACACCGTGCACGGCTTCATCGAGAACGACGACCGGGACCGCCGCCGCGCGGCCGTGGCCCGTCGCCTGCTCGCGAGCGTGGACGCCGTCATCGCCGTGCATCCGTCCCTGGCCGGGGGCCTCTCCGCGCACCAGATCGTGCCCAATTGCCTCGACGCGGACGCCTTCACGGCCGCGGCGCCGGACGGGGTCGACGCCCGACGTCACCTGGCGCTCGGCGCGACCACCCGCGTCTACCTGTACCTGGGGCGGCTCTCCTTCGAGAAGGGGGCGGACGCCATCGGAGTCCTGCAGGCGACGCTCGAGAAGGCTTCGGCCGCGGCGAAGCTGGTGGTCGCCGGGCGGGGAGCCTTCGCGCCGGGGGTCGAGGCCATGGAGGACGTCCTCTACCTCGGTCAGCGCACGGACCCCGAGACGCTCCTGGCGATCGCGGACGTCCTGATCATGCCGTCGCGCCAGGAGGGCGTGCCCATGGTCGCCCTCGAGGCGGCCGCGATGGCCGTCCCCGTGGTCGGGTTCGACGTCGGGGGCCTGGCCGACGGGGGGCTCGCCCGGACCGTGCCGGTGGAGCACACCGAGGACCTCGCCAAGCTGGCCCTGCACCTCGCCCGCAAGGCGGACGACCGCGCCCCGGTGCTCGCCGCGTCGCGGGCCGCGCTCGAGGGGCGCTTCTCGCCGCGGGAACACGTCAGCGCGCTGGAGTCCGTCTACCGCGGGCTCTGATTCGCGGTGCTCCGCGCCGGCGGAGGGGCGCCGCGCCGTGAGTCCTGCGGGCGACGCTGCTAGGATTCGATCCCTCAGACCGCAAAACTGCCGTCATCCGACGGAGAGGACGTACCCATGGCCAGTGGCCGACTCGGCGAACTGCTCGTACGCGAGAAGCTGATCACCCCCCTGCAGCTGCAGGAAGCCATGCAGGAGCAGCGCTCCGGGGGCGGTCGACTCGGTTACCAGCTCACGAAGATGGGCTTCATCGAGGAGAACGAGCTCACCGCGTTCCTGAGCAAGCAGTACGGCGTCCCGTCGATCGACCTGTCCGACTTCGACATCGAGCCCGAGATCATCAAGCTGATCCCGAAGGAGGTGGTCCTGAAGCATCAGGTCATCCCCATCAACCGGACCGGCTCGACGCTCATCGTCGCGATGGCGGACCCGTCCAACATCTTCGCCATCGACGACATCAAGTTCCTCACCGGATACAACGTCGAGGTCGTGGTCGCGTCCGAGCAGGCCATCGAAGGCGCGGTCGAGAAGTACTACACGTCCAACGTCACGTTCGACGACGTGATGCTCGACTTCGAAGACGACGAAGTCGACGTCATCGACGCCGAAGAGGACATCAACGAGCTCGACCTCGAGAAGTCCGCGGGCGACGCCCCCGTCATCAAGCTCGTGAACCTCATCCTCTTGGACGCCATCCGCAAGGGCGCCTCGGACATCCACGTGGAGCCGTTCGAGAAGCAGCTCCGCGTCCGGTACCGCATCGACGGCATGCTCTACGAGGTCATGAAGCCGCCGGTGAAGCTGAAGCACGCCATCACGTCGCGTATCAAGATCATGAGCCAGCTCGACATCGCCGAGCGGCGGCTCCCTCAGGACGGCCGCATCAAGCTCAAGATGGGCAAGAACAAGGAGATGGACTTCCGCGTCTCCGTCCTGCCGACCATCTGGGGCGAGAAGATCGTGCTCCGGTTGCTCGACAAGTCGAACCTGCAGCTCGACATGACGAAGCTCGGCTTCGAGGAGAAGATCCTCGAGGACTTCAAGAAGACGATTCACCTGCCCTACGGGATGATCCTCATCACCGGCCCCACCGGGTCCGGCAAGACGACGACGCTGTACTCGGTCCTCTCGGAGCTCAACAAGACCGATACGAACATCTCCACCGCCGAGGATCCCGTCGAGTACAACCTCTTCGGCATCAACCAGGTGCAGATGCACGACGACATCGGCCTCAACTTCGCGAGCTCGCTGCGTTCGTTCCTGCGACAGGACCCGGACATCATCCTCGTGGGTGAGATTCGCGACTTCGAGACCGCGGAGATCGGGATCAAGGCGGCGCTCACCGGCCACCTCGTCCTCTCCACGCTTCACACGAACGACGCCCCGTCCTCCGTCTCGCGGCTCCTCAACATGGGCATCGAGCCCTTCCTCGTGGCCGCGTCGGTGGTCCTCATCGGTGCCCAGCGTCTCCTCCGCAAGCTCTGCCAGGAGTGCAAGGAGCCCATGGAGGTCCCCGCCCAGACCCTGCTGGACCTGGGCGTGCACCCGGACGAGATCGACGAGTTCGTCGTCCACCGCGGGGCCGGCTGCCGCGTGTGCAACAACACGGGCATGAAGGGCCGCATCGCGGTCTACGAGATCATGACCATGACCGAAGAGCTCCGCGAGTTCGTCCTCAACGGCGCCTCGACCCTCGAGCTCAAGCGTGAGGCCGTGCGTCAGGGCATGAAGACCCTGCGAATGTCGGCGCTGACGAAGCTGAAGATGTCCGCGACGTCGCTCGACGAGGTAGGCCGAGTCACCGCCAACGATTGATTGCGGCGGCCCCCGCACCGCCTCGCTTCCTCCGGCACCTCGGCCCGACTTCGGCGTATTTCAATACGCCTTCACCCGCGCACTCGGCACCGTCGTCGCGATCCGGCACGGGTCCTCACCGCAATCGAACTGCCGATCCCCCTCCCCCAGGCGGGGCCCTCCCTTGTGTCGTGCCCTCGCACCCCGTCATTGCAAGAGACGAACTCGACGTGCCGGACGCGTCGAGACTCTCTTCTGCAACTCGGGGTTCTGGGCTCAGCGTCGATGGAGGCCCCCGCCTGGGGAAGGGGAGTCCGCGCCGTCAGGGAGCGAGCGCAGCGAGCGGAGGCGCAGGGCTCCCCTTCCCCAGGGCGGAGGGGGCCGGCGAGAGCTGACCGGGGTGGGGTCCCCGCCTAGTCGGAGAGGCGGCCTCGGATCTCGGTGGCTTCGCCGAGCTGGAGGCGGAAGCGGTCGGGGAGGCGGTAGCGGCCGCCGGGGCGCAGGTCCTTGCCGTTCAGGTTCGTGCGGTTGCTCGCGGTCGGGGAGACCTCGAGCCACCACTCCTTGCCCTGAAGGGCGGGCCGGATCACGACGTGGTAGCGGTGCACCGTGTCGTCGCGCTGAATCACGACGCGGTTGTCCGTGGCGCGACCGACGCTGAAGACCTTGCGGAACTTCTTCGTCTTGCGCGCCACCGGCCGCCCGTTGAGGAGGACGCCCACCTCGAACGCGCGCTCGGCGTCGTAGGCGGTGCCGTCGTCCAGGACCGGCATGGAGACGGTCATGCCCGTGGACGGACCCGACGCCGCGGGCTTCTCCATCCCGGACGTGGTGGACGCGGCCGCGGCGGGCTGGGCCACGGGCTCGGGCGCGACGGTCTTCTTGGGCTCGTCCTTCGTCGGCTCGGCCTTCGGGGTCGGCGCGGCCTTCGTGGCTTCCTCGTCCACGGCCCCGCCGGGGGGACCGAGCTGGGCCGCCTTGGCGACGTCCTTCAGCGCGGGCATCACGCCGGTGAGCTGGAAGATGGTGGCGTTCCAGGCGTCCGCGTCCAGGGCCGTGGAGACCTCCTCGGCTTCCCCGACGGCCTCCCACTTCGCCATGTCTTCCGCGCCCGCGCGGGCCTTGAGGAACGCGCCGATGCCGATGAGAATGATGAAGACGGCGAGCCCGGCCCACAGCTGCAGGCGTCGCACGCGCGCCTTCTTCTCCTCCGCGGCGGCGACCCAGGCGTGGGGCATCTCGTCCTGGATGAGGACCGACTTGTACGGGTTCTCGACGCCGGAGGCCGTGACCGTGAGGTCGAACTTGCCGCCCTCGTAGGGGACGCCGGAGACGGTGAGGACCTCGTCCACCACCTCGGTGTCGAGCAGCGCCTTCTTGACGTCCTCGCGCGTGTCCGCCTTGAACAGCGTGACCACGGAGAGGGCGTCGCCCGCGCTCTTCTGCACCTTCTCGAGCCACGCGGCGCGCTCGGCCTCGCACTTCTTGTCGATGCCTTGGTCCCACGTGAGGAAGACCACCGGGCCGCCGAACTTCGCGAGGTCCGGGACCCTGGCCTCTTTGCCCACGCAGAAGCTCGAGAAGATGAACGCCTTGCTGCGGTTCTTGCCGCCGCCGCCCTGGGCGAGCACCTGGTCCATGAACTCGGACACCTGACTCACGATGCGCTTGCGCGGGTCGCTGGGGATCTGCGCTTCCCATCCGCCGACGAGGCCCTTGAGCCCCGTCTCCACCGTGTCGGCGTTGGCGACGGCCATCGCTTGGCCGGTCTGGTCGGCGACGATCACCAGGGGGGGCTCGCCCGAGAAGCGGAACTCGCCGAGGCGGCCCTCGGCCTCGAAGCGCGAGCGGGCGCGGTCGAGGATCAGGTTCTTGATCTTGTCGAGGCCGTCCGGGACCACGTTGCTGCGGTCGACCATGAACACGAGGGGTTGCCAGCGCCGGGTGCGGACCCGGCTCGATTCGGTCACCTCGACCGCTTGGCCGTCGACCTTCACGACCACGGGCTTGCCCTCGGAGCCGCGGACTGCGACTCGCAGGGCTCCGGAGGTCTCTTCGTCGAGGACCGTCCCGAGGATCTCGGCGCCGTACGCAGCGCACGGGATCGCGAGCGCGACCGAGAGGAGCAGCGGGAGCAGGAGGGACCTCGAACGCGCGGCGCGGTTCGTCGGATCAGTCACGGGGGGAGAGCCTCGGCAGGGGGTTCGGATCACTCGCGCGCGGGCGAGGGGAAGCGACCGCCGACCCTACCAGGGATGATCGGCGGGCTCAACGCGGCCCGGCCCGCCCCGGGGCCCCGAGACGGGTCGGCTGCAAGGACCTTTCGATGAACGGCGTTCTTGCTCTATGATCTCCGCGGTGTACCCAGAGGTACACGTGGTCCCGGCCCCGCGCCGGGACCGGAGGTGATGTCGATGCCGGTGTTCGTATACGAAGGTCGCTCCGCTTCCGGCGAGGTCAAGAAGGGCGAGCTCGAGGCCGCGAATCAGCAGGCCGTGATGACCAAGCTGCGGGAGATGAAGATCCGCCCGACGACGGTCAAGAAGAAGGGCGGCCTCGACCTCTCGGGCGAGATCAACATCCCGCTCCCGGCGTTCCTGCAGCCTCGCGTCAAGGAGCAGGACCTCGTCGTCTTCACGCGCCAGTTCGCGACGATGATCGACTCCGGTCTGCCCCTCGTGCAGTGCCTCGACATCCAGGCCTCCAACATGGAGAACCCGACCTTCAAGAAGCAGCTCCTGGAGATCAAGGAGACGGTCGAAGGCGGCGCCACGTTCGCCGACGCGCTCAAGAAGTTCCCGAAGACCTTCGACACCCTGTACGTGAACCTGGTGGCCGCCGGCGAGGTCGGCGGCATCCTCGATACGATCCTCAACCGGCTCGCGGCCTACATCGAAAAGAACAGCAAGCTCAAGCGCCAGGTGAAGGGCGCCATGACCTACCCGATCGCGATCATCGGGATCATGTTCCTCATCCTCGCGGTCATCATGACCAAGGTGGTGCCCGTCTTCGAGTCGATGTTCGCGGAGGTCGGCGCCGAGCTGCCCGTCCCCACCCAGATCCTCATCGGGATCTCCGACGTGTCGGTCAACTACGGCCCGCACTTCGTGGTCGTGTGCGTCATCTCGTACTTCCTCTTCCGCAAAGCGATGGAGACCGAGCTGGGCAAGAAGACGTTCGACCGGACGATGCTGCGCATGCCGGTCTTCGGCGACCTCCTCCGCAAGGTGGCGGTGGCCCGGTTCTGCCGGACCCTCGGTACGATGATCTCCTCCGGCGTCCCGATCCTCGACGCCCTCGAGATCTGCTCGCGCTCCGCCGGCAACTACGTCGTCGAGATGGCCATCATGAAGACGCGCGACTCGATCTCCGAGGGTCGCACCATCGCCGAGCCGCTCGCCGAGTCCGGAGTGTTCCCCGGGATGGTCTGTCAGATGATCAACGTCGGTGAGGCCACCGGCGCCTTGGACACGATGCTCAACAAGATCGCCGACTTCTACGAAGAAGAGGTCGAGGTCGCCGTGGCGGGCATCACGTCGCTCATCGAGCCCTTCATCATCGTCTTCCTCGGCATCGTGGTCGGCGGTCTCGTCGTCGCGCTGTATCTGCCGATCTTCACGATGTCGTCCGCCCTCATGGGCTGACGCTGGGACTCCGGCCGCTTCAGATCCCCTCCGCCTCGCCAACCGAACCGACGTCCTCGGGCACCTCTCCTACGGCCGGGCTCTACGGCGCCGCCGTCGAGGTGGAGTCGGGCACGCGCATGCGCGTGGTGGTGCCGCCTCCCCCCCCCGACATCGACACCGCCGACCGGGAGCTGCTCTTCGAGCGCCTCCAGTGGTTGATGTTCGTGCGGGTGCTCGTCGTGAGCGTCCTGTTCGGCGTCCTCGTCTTCCTTCGATTGCAGCAGCAGGAGTCGATCCAGCCGATCACGACGCTCTATCCGGTCGTCATCGCGGCCTACGCGAGCTCCCTGCTCTACGGCCTCGTGGCCAACCGGATGCCGAACCTGGAGTTCTTCAGCTACCTGCAGTTCGGCGTGGACGCGGCCTGCATCGGACTGGTGGTGATCTTCACGGGCGGGCAGGACTCGGTCTTCACCTGGCTCTTCGTCTTCAACGTCTTCGGCGGCGGCTACCTCCTGCTGTTGCGGGGCGGCCTGGTCGTCGCGAGCCTCGACTCCATCGTCTACCTGGCGTGCCTGCTGGCCGTGCACCAGGGGTGGGTCCCCCAGCTCGACCCCCTCGGCCGTCCGCTCGCGATCGACGTCGGCGGGTCGCCGCTGGAGATCCTCCGGGCCTACTCCACGGTGGGCTTCCACATCGTCTCCTTCTATCTGATCGCCTTCCTGTCCGGCTCGCTCGCGTCGAAGCAGGCGGAGACGGGCCGCGCCCTCGCGCGCGCGTCCATCAGCCTCTCTCGCCTCCAGGACATCCACGGGCGGATCATCCAGAACATCGACGCCGGGCTCCTCACCATCGGTCCCGACGCCCGGGTGACGTCCTTCAACCGAGCCGCCGAGACGATCACGCTCTGCACCGCGGAGACGGTTCTCGGCCAACCGGTCGCTTCCGTCTTGGGGGACGTCGACGCGCTCTTGTCGGCGCACGAGACCACTCCACGCCCCGGCGAGCGCGCCCTGGAGAAGTGGATCACCCGGTCCGACGGTCGTCGGGTGTACCTGCGCATCGCGGTCAGCGAGCTCCGCACCACCCTCGGTCGGGTCGACGGCCACATCCTGGTCTTCGAAGACCGGACCCGCCTCCTCCTCATGCAGGAGCGGCTGGAGCGCGAGGAGCGGCTCGCCGCGGTCGGTCGCCTGTCCGCGGGCATCGCCCATGAGATCCGCAACCCCCTGGCGTCGATCAACGGCTCGGTGCAGGTCCTGCGCAGCGCGCTCGCGGTCGAGGAGGAGGACGACGAGCTCTTCGGGATCATCGAGGCCGAGTGTGAGCGGCTCGACAACCTCGTCTCGGACTTCCTCTCTCTCACGCGCGAGGAGCGCCTGCGCCTCGTCCCTCAGCAGCTCGGGTCGCTGATCAAGGACACCCTGCAGCTCCTGGACGCCCGGGGGGTGCTCGAGGGGATCGAGGTCTCCTCGGAGATTCGGTTCGACCCCGTGCTGGAGGTGGACGCGCAGCGGATGGCCCAGGTCCTGTGGAACCTGCTCAACAACGCCTGTCAGTCGATGTCGGGCAGCGGAGGGCGGCTCCGAGTGGCGCTGGAGCGAGCCCACGACACGGACCTGGAGGCGAGCGGGGACGTGCGCATCGAGACCTCACCCGACGACTCCCTCGGCCAGACCTACCTCGCGCGCAGCACGACCGACGAGATCGACGCGGAGTCCGAGGTGTCCGTGGAGGTGATGCGACCGACGGACGACCCCGGGGACTCGCTTCGGAGGCCGCCGGGGCGGTGGGGGGACGGCGAGGTGCTGCGGCTCGTGGTCGCCGACACCGGGCCCGGGGTGCCCGAGGACGCGATCAGTCGCATCTTCGATCCCTTCTATACGACGCGCTCGGGCGGGACCGGCCTCGGGTTGGCGATCGTGCAGCGCATCGTGCAGGCTCACCGCGGCGTCATCACCGTGCAGACCCGGCGGGGACGCGGAACCCGGTTCGCGATCTGGCTGCCGGTGAGACGCATCGCGTCGACCGGGCTGGGTGACGAGCCGGACACCCTCGACGGCCCCGACGACGACGCGGTGGGGACGGAGACCGGAATGACCGCCGTGACCACAGACCACCTGGGGGCTGCCGATGGCTAAGGGCTCAGTCATCGTCGTCGACGACGATCGTTCGCTGCGTCAGTTCCTCACGATCCTTCTGCGGCGCAACGGCTACTCGGTGCGCGCGGCCGGGGGCGGATCCGAAGGGATCTCCCTGATGGAGGAGAGCCCGGCCGACGTCGTGATCACCGACCTCAACATGGAGGGCATGGACGGCATGGAGGTGCTGCGCCTCGTGAAGGCGGGCTGGCCCGAGACCGAAGTGATGATGGTGACCGCGTTCGCGACCACCAAGAACGCCGTCGAAGCGATGAAGGACGGCGCCCTCGACTACATCACGAAGCCCTTCAACGTCGACGAGCTGAAGCTGGTGCTCGCCAAGGCCTTCGAGCAGCGCGCCATGCGCCGCGAGAACCGCGCCCTGAAGCGGATGCTCAAGGAGCGGTTCACGTACGGCCGCCTCATCGGTCGTTCTCACCCGATGCTGGCGCTCTACGACCTCATCGATCGCGTCAAGGACACCCCGGTGACGGTTTTGGTCACCGGCGAGAGCGGCACCGGCAAGGAGCTGGTCGCGCGCGCGATCCACGGGGAAGGGGCCCGGAACGAGGGCCCGTTCCGCTCCATCAACTGCGGGGCCATCCCGGAGAACCTGATCGAGGCGGAGCTCTTCGGTTACAAGAAGGGATCGTTCACCGGCGCCGTGCGCGACCACGACGGCCTGTTCGTGAGCGCCCAGGGAGGGACCGTCTTCCTGGACGAGGTCGGCGAGATGCCGCTGCACACGCAGGTGAAGGTCCTCCGCGTGCTCCAGGAGCGGATGGTGAAGGCGGTGGGCGGCGTCGGCGAGAAGAAGGTGGACGTGCGCATCGTCGCGGCCACGAACCGCGACCTGGCCGAGGAGGTGCGGGCGGGCCGGTTCCGCGAGGACCTCTACTACCGCCTCCGGGTCGTGACGGTGGCCCTCCCTCCCCTGCGGGACCGGCTGACCGACTTGCCGCTGCTCGTCGAGCACTTCGTCGAGCACTACTGCGCGGAGTTCGGGCGGCCTGAGTTGGGGGTGACCGAAGAGGCCATGCACGTGCTGGCGGCCCACGAGTGGCCGGGCAACGTCCGCGAGCTGGAGAACGTGATCCAGCGGGGAGTGGCCCTGTGCCAGGGGACCGCCATCGGACTCGAGTCGCTGCCCGCGGAGGTCGTGGGGGACCGGCGGCCGGAGGTCATGGACGGCCCGCTGCCCACCCGCGTCGGGGCCGAGGGGCTGCCGCTGGAGCGGACCCTGGAGGAGTACGAGCGCATGCTCCTCGAGTCGGCCCTCGGGACGGCCGGAGGCGTCAAGAAGGACGCCGCGAAGCTCCTGGGGATCACGTTCCGGTCGTTCCGGTACCGCCTCCAGAAGCTCGGCCTCGAAGAGGCGAACGGCAACACCCTCTCCTAGAGCACCAATCAGCCTCGGAGCGCGGATCGTCGGGTCGCCCCCCGCCGTTTCGATCCGGAGGTGCCCAGTTTCGTCACTTCTCGCGGTCGATCGGTGACGCTGAGCGTCACCCGACGGGATCGTCCACAATGGTCGCGCCCCGCAACCAAGACTCGGAACGACGTGCTGCGAGGCCGCGCCGACAAAATTCCGCAAAAGTCCGCCCGCCGGCACGGGCCTTGCTCCTGTGTCCGCCGCAAAGCAACCCCCACTCACTCTTTGGAGAAACCATGCTTCGTAACAACAAGGGCTTCACGCTCATCGAGCTCATGATCGTCGTCGCCATCATCGGCATCCTCGCGGCCATCGCCATTCCGAACTTCCTCGCGATGCAGATGCGCTCGAAGCGCGCTGAGATTCCGTCGAACCTGGACGCCCTCCGCACGGCCGAGAAGGCCTACCACGCCGAGTGGGACAGCTTCACGTCCGCGATCGCCACGCCGGCGACCGCCCCCAACCGTACGCAGATCAACTTCTCCGGTGGTGGCTTCACCGCCTTCCAGAACCTCGGTTGGGTTGCTGACGGCAAGGTCCGTGGCCAGTACACCGTGGTCGCCGTGGCCGGCTCCTCGAGCCAGACGGACGACTTCACCGCCACCGGCGTCGCCGACGTGGATGGTGACTCGACGAACTCGCAGTACGAGTGCAACCGCGCCGAGAAGGCGTCGATGCTCTCCAGCAACAACATCTACTGATCGGCCGCTCCCCTCGGGGAGCTCGTTCATTCGGGAGGCTCGGCGTCCGCGTCGGGCCTCCCGTAGTTCTGGGCTTCGGAGGCGCTCCTCGATCGCGCCCCGTCGCCGCTTTCCAACCCATTTCTCGGTATCCTGAGCGTTCATGGCCGACACCAAGAAGTCGGAGTCCCCGGTCCGAGGTCCCTCTGAGGGCAGCCGGGGCCGCGTGGAGTCTTCCGCCCGCTCCGGAGCGGGGAGCAGCGACGGTGTGCCCCAGGGCACGTTGGACATCCTGCTTCGCCTCAAAGAGGGTGACGAGCGCCGCTACCGCTACGGCGAAGAGATCGGGAAGGGCGGCCACGGCCAGGTCACGGTCGTGTTCGACACCCACATCGGGCGACGAATCGCGTTGAAGCGCCTGCGCAAGGGGCTGAACGCCAGCTCGCGTGACATCGCCCGCTTCCTCGAAGAGGTCCAGATCACGGGCCAACTCGAGCACCCGAACATCGTCCCGGTCCACGACCTGGGGCTCATGCCCTCGGGCGAGATCTACTTCACGATGAAGCTCGTGGAGGGGCGCACCCTCGAGCGGGTGCTCAAGGCCCTCAAGCGCGGGGAGCCGGAGGTCGCCCGGGAGTTCAGCCGGGTCAAGCTGCTCGGCATCCTGCAGCAGGTCTGCCAGGCCGTGGCCTACGCGCACTCCCGAGGCGTGATCCACCGGGATCTGAAGCCGTCGAACATCATGCTCGGCGACTTCGGCGAAGTGCAGGTCATGGACTGGGGCCTCGCCAAGATCATCGGCGAGGCCGAAGGGATCGAGCCGGGGGACCTGTCCGTCCTGGGCCCCACGCAGGTGCGCACCAACCACGGCCACGAGACCGAGGTGGTGACGCAGGTGGGCACCGTCAAGGGCACGCCCGCCTACATGTCGCCGGAGCAGGCGCGCGGTCTCGTCGAGAAGGTCGACGAGCGGTCGGACGTCTACAGCCTGGGCGTGATCCTGTACGAGATCCTCACCTACCGCCGTCCCTTCTCGGGCAAGGACCCCCGCAAGGTGGTGAAGGCGGTCGCCTTCAATCAGCCGGTGCCCCCGCGGAAGCGGGCCCCCCACCGGAACATCGCTCCGGACCTGGACGACCTCGCCACCCGCTGCCTCAGCAAGGACCCGGAGCGCCGTCCCCGCACGGCCATGAACCTGTACCGGGAGCTCGAGGCGCACCTCGAGGGCACGAAGCGGCGCCAAGAGGCCGAGCTGCGGGTGCACCAGGGCGTGACCCTCGCGTCTCGATACGAGGAGGTCCAGGCGGGCGTGCGGGACCTCCAACGTCGGGTCCGCAAGCTGCGCGCGGGCGTGAAGGCCTGGGACCCGATCGACAAGAAGCGGGAGCTGTGGTCGGCCGAGGAGGAGATGAACCGAGCGACGGTCGACGCCATCGACGTCTTCGGCGCGGCCCTCACGTCGTACAGCCAGGCGCTCGCCCACGACCCCGAGAACCGGGAGGCCCGCCTGGGGCTGGCGGCGCTCTACTGGAACCAGTTCCGCGACGCCGAGTCGCGGCGCGATCTCAAGGATCAACGCTCCTACCGCAACCTCGTGGAGCTCTACGACGACGGCACCTACGCCACGTTCCTGGCGGGCACCGGCCGGCTGTCCCTGGAGACCACGCCCCCCGGCTGCGACGTGACGCTGTATCGGCTCCAGGAGCGGGATCGGGTGGTGGTGCCGGTGGAGCCGGAGGAGCTGGGCGCGACGCCGCTGCTGCAGGTGGACGTGGCGATGGGCTCCTATCACCTGGAGATCCGCGGCGAGGGGCGGCGGAGCGCGGCCATCCCGCTCTTCGTCGACCGCATGGAGCACGTTCGGCTGCACGTGCACGTCCTCGAGGAAGGCGTCCTGCCCGACGACTTCGTGCACATCCCGGGCGGCCCGTTCTGGTCGGGGGGCGACCCGGCGGCCTTCGGCGCCCTCCCTCGTCACCAGCTCGACGTGGCGGACTTCGCCATCGCGCGCAAGCCGGTCTCCATGGGCGAGTACCTCGCCTTCATCAACGAGCTGGCCGCGGGCGATCCGCTGCTCGCCCGGTTCCGCGCGCCGCGGGAGTCCGAAGAGACGGGCCCCCACTTCCACCTCCAGCCGGACGGCACGTTCGTCCTCCCCGACTACACCCGCGAGGGCGCCCCGTTCACCGTCGATCTCCCGGTCTTCGGGGTGTCTTGGGACGACGCCAAGGCCTACTGCGAGTGGCGTGGCCGGCGGGAAGGGGTCCTGTACCGGCTGCCCACCGAGGCGGAGTGGGAGAAGGCAGCCCGCGGCGTCGACGGTCGCTTCTTTCCCTGGGGCGACCAAGGAGACGCGGGGTTCTCGAAGACCTCCGAGAGCCGCCAGGGCCGGCCGGTCCCCGAGCCGGTGGGCGCGCTCCCCACCGATCGCTCCCCCTACGGCGTCCAGGACCTGTCGGGCGGGGTGGGGGAGTGGTGCGACGGCTGGTTCGACGACGAGCAGGTCCAGCGGCCGGTGCGCGGCGGCTCCTGGGCCCAACCGGCTCACTACGCTCGCGTCTGCACCCGCACCGGGCGCCTCGCCCAGGAGGTGTTCCCCTACGTGGGCTTCCGCCTCGTCCGGGAGCTCGGCCGCCGGATCATCCCGACGCCCTGACCGTCAGGCGGGGGCGCCTGCGTCCAGCTCGTCCAGGAACCCGCTGAAGTAGCTCCACGCGGACCACACCGCGAAGAGAGTCGCCACCAGCAGCAGGCCGTAGCCGACTCGCTGGAGGCTCACGCCGTACAGGGGGTAGTGCAGGATCAGCAAGGAGAGCGCCGTGCCTTGGAAGGCCGTCTTGAACTTGCCCCACTTGCTGGCGGCGATGATGAGGCCCTCGGACGCCGCCACCGCGCGCAACGACGTGATCGCGATCTCGCGGCAGATGAGCAGGGCCACGAGCCAGGCCTCCACGCGCCCCAACGGCACCATGATGATCAGGACCGAGCCCACCAGGAGCTTGTCCGCGAGGGGGTCGAGGAACGCGCCCAGGGTCGACTGCAGGTTCATCCGACGCGCGAGGTACCCGTCGAGCCAGTCGCCGATGATGGCGAAGATGAAGATCCACCCGGCGATCCAGGAGCGCGCCCAGGTGTCCTCTGCGAGCACGACGAGGATCAACGGAATCGCCGCGATCCGCACCACGGTGATGGCGTTGGGGAGGTTCCAGAACTGCAGGTTTCGGCGGCGGGCGCGGGGCATCAGCGCAGCGGTCTCTCCGCGAGGAAGTACGCGTAGTACTTGAGCACCTTGTCGACGTAGTACTCCGTCTCCTCGAAGGGCGGGATGCCCGCGTATTTGCGCACGTTCCCGGGCCCGGCGTTGTACGCCGCGAGGGCCAGCTTGCGGTTCCCCTCGAACGAGTTGAGCATCCGGCGCAGGTAGCGGGTGCCCCCCTCCACGTTCTGCTTGGCGTCCCAGGAGTCCGCCACGCCGAGCTCCTTCGCCGTGTCCGGCATGAGCTGCATGAGACCGCGCGCGCCGGCGGGGGACTTGGCGCGGGGGTTCATGCCGGACTCCACGAGCATCATCGCCTTGATGAGCTCGGGCGCGATCTTCCACTTGGTGGCCGAGGTGACGATCGCGTCGTCGTAGTTGTCGAGGTTCTTGCGGAGCAGGGCCGCGTCGATCTTGGCGAACTTCGACGGGCGCCCCTCGAGGTCCTTGATGAAGACGTCGAAGCCCTCGCCGCTCGCGGGTGGCGTGTCCGTGAATGTGAGGACGCCGTTGTCGTCCGTGCCCATGTAGATGTCGCCCGCGTTCGCCGGAGGCGCGAGGAGGCACACCGAGAGGGCGGCGGCGACCGGAGCGAGGACCTTGCAGGGGGCGGAGGCGACGATGGCGCACGATACCGTAGGCCTCGGCGGGTCGGTAGGATGCCGTCGTGCCGTCCTCGCGCCCCGCAGCCGCCGAAGTTCGGGCCGACTTCCTCGTGATCGGCGCGGGTTTGGCGGGGCTGTCCTACGCCCTCCGCGTGGCCGAGCACGGGGACGTCGTCGTCCTCTGCAAGGGGGCCGTCACCCAGTCGAACACGGCCTGGGCCCAGGGGGGCATCGCGGCCGTCTGGGACGACCAAGACTCCATCGAGGCTCACGTGGAGGACACGCTGGAGGCGGGCGCGTTCCTGGCCCGTCGGGAGGACGTGGAGGCGATCCTGGCCGAGGGCCCCGCCGCCGTGCGTCGCCTGATCGAGCTCGGCGTGAAGTTCTCCCGCCGCGAGGACGAGGAGGGCTACGACCTGACGCGCGAGGGGGGGCATCACGCCCGCCGCATCCTCCATCACGGGGACACGACGGGGTGGGAGATCCAGCGCGCCATCGTGGCCGCCGCCGAGGCCCACCCGCGCATCCGGCTGATCGACGATCAGGTCGCCATCGACCTGATCACGCAGCGGAAGTGCATGCGTCATCTGGCCAAGCGCAGGCTCGGCCTGCGCGGCCCGGAGGTCGAGGAGATCTACGGCCCGGGGGGGCCGGAGGGCTGGATGCCCGGACGCCGGGACCGCTGCCTGGGAGCCTACGTGCTGGACGTCCCCAGCGGCCGTGTGCGCGTCTTCTCGGCGCCGGTGACGTTGCTGGCCACGGGCGGCTCGGGGAAGCTCTACCGCTTCACCTCCAACCCCGACCTCGCCACCGGAGACGGCATGGCGATGGCCTACCGGGCGGGCGCGGTGCTCGCGAACCTCGAGTTCGTGCAGTTCCACCCCACCTGCCTCTATCACCCGAGCCCGGAGGCGAAGTCGTTCCTCATCACGGAGGCTGTCCGGGGCGAGGGAGGGATCCTGAGGCTGCCGGACGGCACGCCCTTCATGGACGACGTACACCCCATGGGCAGCCTCGCCCCCCGCGACGTCACGGCGCGCGCCATCGACGCCCAGATCAAGCGCCACGGCCTCGAGTTCGTGCACTTGGACGTGTCCCACCGGGAGCCGGAGTTCGTGCGGAGGCGCTTTCCGGCGATTCACCAGAAGCTGATGGGCCTGGGCATCGACATGACCCGCGAGCCCATCCCGGTCGTGCCTGCGGCGCACTACTTCTGCGGGGGGGTGAAGGTCGACGGCCACGGCCGCACCCAGATCGACGGCTTGCTGGCGGCGGGGGAGGTCGCCTGCACGGGGCTGCACGGGGCCAACCGGCTCGCGTCGAACTCGCTGCTCGAGGCCGCGGTGGTGGGTGAGCGGGCGGCGCGCACCGCCCTGGACGCGCACGCGGCGGCTCGTGACATCGCGCCCGCGGACGTGCCCTCGTGGGACGCCGGAGCCGCCCGGGACGCCGACGAGCTCGTGGTCGTCGCGCACACCTGGGACGAGATCCGCCGCCTCATGTGGAACTACGTGGGCATCGTGCGCACCGATCGTCGGCTGGCCCGCGCGCTCCGGCGGGTGGCGCTGATCCGCAACGAGATCCGCACCTACTACTGGGACTTCAAGGTCACTCGGGACCTGATCGAGGTGCGGAACCTCGCCTTGCTGGCGGAGCTGGTCATCCGCTCGTCCCTGGGGCGGCGGGAGAGCCGTGGGCTGCACTACAACTCGAATCACCCCGAGACCGACGACGTCGGCTGGCGACGCGACACCCTGCTCCGCCGCGAATGGTAGGGCGGAACGCCTCGCGTTCCCTCACTCGGCGGCTTCTTCGTCTTCCTCGAACCACTCGTCGACGAGCGCGCCCGGGTTCGTGCCCGGGTGGGCTGCGGCGGGGATGGCGGGCACCTCGGCGGTGCTGCGGACCGCGGGCTGCTCGGACGTCGCCTGGATGCGCGCCCGCAGGGCGGCGTCGACCTGCCCGGGGGTGACGGCCTTCACCACCGGCGGCGTGATGGTGGCCCCCGGCGGCCGCGAGCCCCCGGGATCCGTGCGGCCCCTCGCGAGTCCCGGAGGCCGGAGCATGCGACGGGCGCGGCGCTCGGTGTCGACCGCGGACGGAGGCGGCTTCACCGCAGGCGGGTCGCCGATCTGGAACAACGCGTCGCTGATGTCGGCCTCGGAGATGGAGGGGATGGCGCCCGTGCTGGGCGCGCGCGGCGGATCCACGTCGTACACGCGGACAGGCTTCACGGGCGGGCGGCGGGGCGCCTCGGGAGGGGGCGTTCGGGAGGCGCCTCGGCCCTGAACGAACCCCCCGTCGTCCACCGAGAGCACGCCGTAGACGTCCCCCACCAGACGACCGCGGGGGCCGACGCTCACGCGCTTCGACGCGCGGACGGAGCCGTCGAGGGAGCCCTCCACGCGGACCACGGCGGCCGTGATGTCGGCCTCCACGATCGCGTGCTCGAAGATGCGCACGGTGCCGCCTGCCTCGATGGCGCCGCGGACCCTGCCGAAGATGAGGATGTCGCCACGGGAGAGGACGTTGCCGTTGAGGCTGCACTCGGGCCCGATGACGGTGGGTTCACCCCGCATTCGGCCATCATGGCGCGTTTGCGCGCGGGGGGCCAGCGGCCGCCCCGGAGGGTCAGGCGGAAGCGACCCGCTCCGACATCCAGGCTCGGAGGTCGCCGATGACTTGGTCGCGGTCGAGATCGTTGTGCGGCTCGTGGACGGTGTCGGCGTAGGAGCGGATGGTCGAGGCCGGGGTCTTCTGGGCGACGCTCTCGCCCGCCGACGAGTCGACGATCGGGTCCTTGCGCCCAAGCAGCCACAGGCCCGGGCGAGCGAGCTTCTCGGCCTCCTGCTCCACGCGCTGCGCCGCCGCGGTCATCGACGTGAACCATCGGGTGCTGACCAGGCCGTGCACGTAGGGATCGTCGATGTACGCCTGCACCTCCGCGGGGTCCCTCGAGAGGCCTTGGTGGTCCACCTCGTTGGCCAAGCGAAGGCGCGGCAGCACCTTCGAGAGCAGGCGCCCCGCCGCCACCTTGAGCTTCGGGGGCTCGAAGGCCGTGCGGATCAGCGGGTTGCTCACGGCGAACCCCACCGCGGGCGAGTCCGGGTAGTCGAGCATGTAGGAGAGGACGATCAGCCCGCCCATGCTGTGTCCGTAGACCAGCACCGGGAGGCCCTCGCCGAACTCCTCGCGGGCCAGCGAGAGGACCCGATCCAGGTCGCCGGTGTACTCGGCGAACCCGTCCACGTGGCCCCGCAGGCCGGTGCTGCGCCCGTGGCCGCGCAGGTCGTAGGCGACGACCCCGAAGCCGTCCTCCGCGAGGGGGCCCGCCACGTGGTCGTAGCGGCCGCAGTGCTCGCCGAGCCCGTGGGTGAGCACGACGATGCCGCGCGCGTCGCCGTCGGGGCGGGTGGTGCGGATGTGCAGGCGCAGGCCGGCGCCGGCCTCGAGGATGCTGTCGGTGGGGGACATGGGCTCTCTAGTCGCCGAGCAGGCCGATCGACAACCAGGGGAACCACGAGATGATCGCGAGCGCGACCAGCATCAGGAGCGTGAACGGGAGCACGCTGCGGATGACCTGGATGATCGACTTGTCGAAGACGGTGCTCGAGACGAACAGGTTGAGCCCCAGCGGCGGCGTGAGGTACCCGATCTCGAGGTTGACGATGAAGATGATCCCGAAGTGGACCGGGTTGATGCCGAAGCTCATGGCGATGGGCGTCAGCAGCGGCGCCACGATCAGGATGGCGCTCATGATGTCCATCATGCAGCCGAGCGCCAGCAGGAAGAGGTTCACGAGGATCAGGAACTCGACCTTGCCGTCCACGTGCGAGCCGACCCAGTCGGCGGCCTTCGCGGGGACCTCCTGGAAGACCAGGAACTGGTTGAAGGCGATGGCGAGGACGATGATCAGCAGCAGGCTGCCCATGATCACGGCCGAGTCGCGGAAGACGCGCGGCAGCTTCATCGGGGGGAGCTCGAACAGGGGCTCCTTCGGCGCGTCCGGCGCGGCCTTCGACCGCTTGGCCAGCTTCAGCCCGGGGTGGATGACGTACTCCACGACGAGGGCGTAGACGACCGAGACCGCGGCGGCTTCGGTGGCCGTGAACAGGCCGCTGTAGATCCCGCCGAGGATCAGGATGGGCAGGCCCGCCGCCCAGATGCCGTCGACCAGCGAGATAGGGAGCTGGTGGAGGGTCTCCTCCAGGGGCAGGACCTTGTCCCGCTCCTTGAACACCGACCAGCCCACCAGGATCGCGCCGATGAGCATGCCCGGCATGATCCCGGCGACGAACAGGTCGCGCACCGTGTAGGAGATCTCCGTGGAGGAGAAGGCGACGACCGCGAAGATGATCATCGGGATCGAGGGCGGGATCAGGATCCCCAGGGAGCCCGCGGACGTGAGCAGCCCGAGCGAGAAGTCCTCGTCATAGTTCGCGTCGATGAGCGCCGGGACCATGATCGACCCGATGGCGATGACGGTGACGGGCGAGCTCCCCGAGATGGCGGCGAAGATGATGCAGGAGAGGACGCCCGCGATCGCGAGGCCGCCCGGGAACCAGCCGATGGCGGCCTTCGCCATGTCGATCAGGCGCCGAGCGATGCTGCCCTCGGTCATGATCGCGCCCGCCATGACGAAGAAGGGGATCGCGAGCAGGACCTCCTTGTCGGTGGCCTTGTAGATCTCCTTGACGATGTACGTCAGGTCGCGGCCCTCGAGCAGGAAGACGCACAGCGCGGCGGCGATTCCGATGACCACGAACAGCGGCGCGCCCACGATCACCAGCAGGATCGCGCACACGACGATGAACCAGCCCTTGCCCATCCAGAGGCCGAGGAGCATGCCGAACAGCAACCCGGGGAAGAGCCCGGCGAGGAAGATGTCCTTGATGCCTGCCGTGCCTGCGGTCTTGCGCGCGTGGCGGGCGGGGATGTCGTCGTCGTCCAGATCGAGCTGCTTGCCGCGCCAGAACTTGCCCGCGAACCGAAGGGTCATCAGCAGGAAGGCGACGGGGAAGATCAGCTCCGCCACCCAGAGCTTCAGGCCGTTCTGGGCCAGCGCGACGGCGAACCCCTCATCGGCGAAGTACTCGTAGTCTTCGACGTTCAGGCGCCCCTCGAAGAACCACGCGCACGCGGACTCGAGCTTCGTCTCCACCCAGTCCGGCACGGTGAGGCCCGCCAGGGACTCGATGTCGAAGGCCTTCTTCACCACGTCCACGGCCGCTTGGTACAGCTTCCAGGAGAAGACCGTCGCGATCAGCATCGAGAAGCGGTACAGCCGCCCGCTCCCGACCGCGCTCAGGGCCCGGTCCGCGGCGTCGATGGTGAGGTGCTTGTCGTCGCGCGTGGCGAGGCTGGCGCCGAGGAAGGCGACCACGAGCATCAGCATCAGGGCGAGCTTCGCGGCGTTGTTGAAGCCGAACTCGACGCTGTCCATCGCCCGGTCGACGAACTCGAGGAATACGAGCCCCGTCATCCCCAGGGTGGCGAAGAAGATGATCGTGGTCTCGACGCGGTCGAGGACCTCATCGAGCAACGCGAGGACCTTGCCGACGTAGTGGACGAGCCCGGTGACCACCAGGATCAGCCAGAAGATCACCTGGAGGAGGACGATCTCCTTGAAGAACCAGCGGATGCCCCGCCAGGCGCGTTCCCACGCCCGCCCGATCGCGTCGAGCGGAGCGAAGATCGCGTCGAGGGCGGAGCGAGCCACGGGACGGGCGCGCTACTCTCGGAGCTTGTTGAGCTCGGCCCGGACCTCGCCCAAGAGCTCCGCGCCCACCTGCTCCGCGAACTGGTCGTGGATCGGCGTGCACGCGTCGATGAAGGGCTGCAGCTCGGCGGCGGTGGGCGTGTAGACGCTCACGCCCAGCTCCACGAAGCTGGCGAGCAGCTCGTCCTCGAGGCCGCGCACCAGGTCACGGCCGATCTTGCTCTGCTCCGCGCGATCGCCCTCGATGATCGTGCGCAGCGCGGGGTCCTTCGCCTCGACCTCCTCGAGGAAGGACTTGCTGTACACGATGGCCGCGGGCTGGAAGATGTGCTTCGAGAGGGTCAGGTAGGGCGTCGGCTGGAACCAGCCCGCCGCCTGCGCGAAGAGCGACGTGTTGTCGAATCCGTCGACCGTGCCGCGGCTGAGCGCGTCGAGCACCTCCGCCGTGGAGATCGGCGACGCCTGCACGCCCAGGGCCTTGTACATGGCCTTGTGGACCTCGGACTCCTGCGTGCGCATCTTGTGCTCGGCGAGGTCCGCGAGGCTCTTGACGTGCTTCTTGCTCGTGAAGAAGGACCGCCACCCGTTCTCGGCCCAGTAGGCGAGGTGGATGTTGCGGCGCTTCAGCTTCTTCTTGGCGGGCTCGTAGAGCACGTTGTCGAGGATCTGGTCCACCTCGGCCGCGTTCCGGAAGAGGAACGGCAGCTCGGGCAGCTGGAGCAGAGGCACGTTGGCGCCCTGCGCGATGGCGGCCGTGGTGAAGCCGCCGCCCTGGAGGCGCCCGCCTTCCACGATGTCGCGCACCATCTCGACTTCGCCGCCGAGGGCGCCGGACATGAAGATCCGCACCGAGATGCGGCCCTCCGACTCCTTCTCGATCCGCTTCTTCTCGAGCTGAAGCTGCGTGGCCCACGGCGTCCCCTCGGGGGCGACGGTTCCGAAGTTGAGGACGAACTCAGCCTCGCCGGCGGCGGCGGGGTTCGAGGGGGAGAGGACGAGCCCGGCCGCGATGGCGGCCGAGGCGATCAAGAGGGAGCGTCGCAACATGGGGGACTCCGACGGAGCAGGCGGGGGGAGGGTCTCGATGGTTGGGACCGTCGCGACCCCGCGAGGGGGTCCGCGACCTTCCTCGGGGCGTCGTCAGTCCGCGAAGTACTCGCTGATGTTGTCGAGCAGCTCCTTGGCCTTGCGCTGCTCGTTGACGTGCTCCGCCTCGAGCTCCGGCGTGGCCGTCACGTCGGCGTCGAGCACGTGCTGGAGCATCTTGCTGAAGAGCTCCTTGTCCTGCGCCTTGCGGGCGTAGGCGTCGGCGAAGAGGACGTAGGTGCCGAGGTACTCGGGGTTCATCTTGATCGACTTCTCGTACCACTCCTTGGACTTGGCCATGTCGCCGCCCGCGAAGCCGGGGGCCACCGCGTAGTACGTGGCCCAGTAGCGGATGGGGCCGCTGTAGAAGGCCGTCTCGTCGAGGTCGAGGCAGTGCTGCATCATCCCGGCGATGTAGCCCTTGTACTTCACGATCGTGGAGAAGCCCTGGAGGCGAGCCCACTTGCCGAGGGCCGAGGCCGTCCAGTAGATGGCCATCTGGTCGTCCTTCTGGAGCGACGTGACCGCCTTCGCGGGCTTCTCGCCCTTGTCGATGCGCGCCTTGTACTCGGCGTCCGCCAGCATCGCCCGCTCGCCCCAGTCGCGGGCGAGGTTGAAGAGCTCGCCCTTCTCTTCGGCGGTCGCGCCGTACGCGTCGGCCATGAAGTACTGGGCCCGAGCCGCCATGATCATGGCGTCCTGGTTGTTGGGCTCGGCGGCGACGACCGCGGCGTACGCGTCGATCGCGCGCTGCAGGCCTTCCTTGGTGCCGCGCTCGGCCCAGGCAGCGTCGGCCGCCTCCATCGTCCCTGCGGTCGCCGCGGCGCTGCCGCTGGTCTCGGCGGAGATGCCGCTCTGGTAGGTCTTGCAGCCTCCGAAGGCGACGAGGGCCAGGGCGAGGGCGGCGAGGGCCGCGGTGCGGCCGAGAAGCTGGACAAGGTGCATTGAATCCTCCTGCCTCGGCTCGCGTGCGCGCGGTCTGTCCGAGGGCGGTCGGGAGTGTACACACGGCCGTCGGAGGGTCAAGAAAACGCGACGGCCTCGGGGCGGCGGGATGTGGGACCATGGGGGCCGGAGGAGCTCGTGGAGGACTCGAACGCTCGCCGCGCGACGCGTCGGCTCATGTTCCTGTTCGGCGCCCTGTACTTCGTGCAGGGGATCGCGGAGCCCACGGAAGGCCTGATCTCCCAACCCGTACGTTCGTTGCTCCGCAGCTGGGGCTTGGACGCGTCGGCGATGACCAGGTTCATGTTCTTCCTGGGCATCCCTTGGTACCTCAAGCCGGTCTTCGGGCTGCTCACCGACTTCGTCCCCATCCGAGGCTCGCGCCGCAAGAGCTGGCTCGTGATCTGGACCGCCGCGACCTCCCTCTTCCTGATGATGCTGTGGCTGTGGCCGCCCGCCGAGGGAGCGACCCGGGTCCTCTTCGTATTCCTCCTCATCCCGTGCATCGGCATCGCCTTCACCGACGTCGTCATCGACGGCCTGATGGTCGAGGAGGGCCGGCCCCGAGGGATCACCGGCACGCTGCAGTCGGTCCAGTGGGCGTGCTTGTACGGCGCGGGGATCGGGACCGGCTGGCTCGGCGGGTGGCTCTCGGCGCGGGGAATGCAGACCACCGGGTTCGCCGTCTGCGCGTTCGCCGCGCTGTTCTCGCTCGGGGTGGCCGTACTGATGGTCAAGGAGCCCGAGGTCGCGCCCCCCGAAGGCACGGCCAAGGAGGCGGTGAGCGAGATGATGCAGGCGGTGAAGCACCCCGCCGTCCTCGGGGTGGGGGCGTTCCTGTTCCTGATCAACTTCAACCCCTTCGGCGCGGACGTGCGCTACCTCCAGATCGTCGAGGAGCTGGGCTTGGGTGAGGAAGCCTACGGGCGCATGTCGTCGATCCAAGCGATCGCGGCGATGGTCGCCGCGGGCACGTACGGCGCGATCTGCAGGAAGGTCCCGTTCCGCTTCCTGGTCCACGGCTGCGTCCTGGCCACCGTCGTCGCGACGTTCTTCTGGTGGGGCCTCAACGACGCGCTCTCCGCGGGCGCGATCGCGGCCGGGTACGGCTTCGTGATGATGCTGACGACCCTGGTGCAGCTCGACATGGCGGCGCGCTACTGCCCCCCGGCGATCGCCGCGACCGTCTTCGCGACGCTGATGGCGCTGAGCAACTTCGCGGTGTCCTCGTCCGCGGTCGTGGGGGGCAAGCTCTACGACGTGTGGGGTGCGTCGATGGGACGGCCACGGGCGTTCGCCATCCTCGTGGGGGTGGGGGCGGCGTTCACGTGCCTCTGCTGGATCGTCGTGCCCTACCTCAACCGCCTCGAGGAGGAGTAGATCCGGCGACGGTCCCGGTTCTCAAGGGGAGGCGCGTGCGGTACAAGTCGCGCCCGGCGCGACCCCACCGCCGGTCACCACGGGTGAGCCGATGACGCGCCACGACTCCATCCGCACGGCCCTTACCTTCGACGACGTCCTGCTCGTCCCGGGGCCTTCCACCGTCCTCCCACGCGACGCGGTCGTCTCGACGCGGCTGTCCGAGAGCATCCAGCTCCGAATCCCCCTGCTGTCGTCCGCCATGGACACCGTCACGGAGTCGCGTACCGCCGTCGCCATGGCCCAGAACGGGGGCATCGGCGTCATCCACAAGAACCTCTCCATCGCCGATCAGGCGAGGGAGGTCTCGATCGTCAAGAAGTCGGTCGCCGGGATGATCGTGGACCCCGTGACCGTGCGGCCCGACGCGCGGGTGCGGGAGGCGCTCGACCTCATGAAGCGGCACCGGATCTCCGGGGTGCCGGTCACGGTCGGGGACACGCTCGTCGGCATCCTCACCAACCGCGACCTCCGCTTCGAGCGCAACGTCGATCGCCTCGTGCGCGACGTCATGACCAGCGAGGGGCTCATCACGGTCCCCGTCGGGACCGACATGGAGCAGGCGAAGGACCTCCTGCAGGAGCACAAGGTCGAGAAGCTGCTCGTTGTCGACGGCACCGGCAGCCTCCTGCGCGGCCTGATCACCATCAAGGACATCATCAAGGCCGAGCGTTACCCCGACGCCACGGTGGACGGCTTCGGTCGCCTGCGCGTGGCGGCGGCGGTGGGCGTCGGCGGCGACCGGGCGGACCGGGTGGCGGCGCTCATCGAAGCGGGCTGCGACATGATCATCGTCGACACCGCCCACGGGCACTCGCAGATGGTCGTGGACGCCGTCGCGAAGACTCGAGCAGAGCACCCGGCCTGCATGATCGTCGCGGGCAACGTCGCCACGGCGTCGGCCACGGAGGCCTTGGTGGACGCGGGCGCGGACTGCGTGAAGGTCGGCATCGGGCCGGGGTCCATCTGCACCACGCGCGTCGTCGCGGGCGTCGGGGTCCCCCAGCTGACGGCCATCGCCGACGCTGCGGAGGTCGCGCACCGCAAGGGCGCCACGATCATCGCCGACGGGGGCATCAAGCACTCGGGCGACATCGCCAAGGCGATCGCCGCGGGGGCCGACGCGGTCATGGTCGGCTCGCTGTTGGCGGGGACCGAAGAGAGCCCCGGCGAGGTCGTCCTGTACCAGGGCCGTCGCTACAAGGAGTACCGCGGGATGGGCTCGCTCGAAGCCATGCGCGCGGGCAGCTCGGACCGGTACTTCCAGGAAGGCGAGGAGGACGACCCGCTGGCGGGGCTCGACGGCGCCCCGGCGGGCCCGAAGCTGGTGCCCGAGGGCATCGTGGGCCGGGTGCCGTACCGCGGCCCCATCGCCGACACCGTGTTTCAGCTGATCGGGGGGCTGCGGGCCTCCATGGGGTACACCGGCTGCCCCACGATCCGCGCGCTGCAGGACGGCGGGAACTTCGTCCGCATCACCAACGCCGGCTACCGCGAGAGCCACGTCCACGACGTGATCATCACCCGCGAAGCCCCCAACTACCGGGTGGGCTGAGGAGGAGGTCTCTCTTGAACAAGGTCTTTCCCGACGCGGCCGCCGCCGTCGCCGACATCACCGACGGGTCCATGGTGCTCGCCGGGGGGTTCGGACTGTGCGGCATCCCCGAGAACCTCATCGCCGCCGTCCGCGACTCCGGCGTGGGGAACCTCACCTTCGTCTCGAACAACGCCGGGGTCGACGACTTCGGCCTCGGGCTGCTTCTCCGCACCCGCCAGGTGAAGAAGATGATCTCGTCCTACGTGGGCGAGAACAAGGAGTTCGAGCGCCAGTTCCTGGCCGGCGAGCTCGACGTGGAGCTCTGCCCCCAGGGCACCCTCGCCGAGCGCATCCGCTGCGGCGGCGCCGGGATCCCGGCCTTCTACACGCCCACGGGGTACGGAACGCCCGCGGCCGACGGCAAGGAGACCCGCGAATTCGACGGGCGGGCCTTCGTCCTGGAGCGCGCCATCGTGGGCGACTTCGCGCTGGTGAAGGCCTGGCGGGGCGATCGTCACGGGAACCTCGTGTTCCGCAAGACCGCCCGCAACTTCAACCCGATCATGGCCACCGCCGCGCGCGTCACGATCGTCGAGGTCGAGGAGCTCGTGGAGGTCGGCGAGCTCGACCCCGACGCGATCCACACCTCCGGCGTGTTCGTCCAGCGGATCGTCCAGGGTGCCCACTACGAAAAGCGCATCGAGCAGCGCACCACGCGCTCGGCTTGAGGAGACTCCGATGCCCCTCTCTCGCGACCAGATCGTCCAGCGCGCCGCCGCCGAGTTTCAGGACGGCTACTACGTGAACCTGGGCATCGGCATGCCGACGCTCGCCGCCAACCACATCCCGGACGGGATGGAGATCATCCTCCACAGCGAGAACGGCTTGCTGGGGATCGGCCCGTTCCCGACCGAGGACGCGGTCGACGCGGACCTCATCAACGCCGGCAAGCAGACCGTCACGGCCATGCCCGGCGCGTCGTTCTTCGACTCCGGCACGTCGTTCGCGATGGTCCGCGGGGGGCACGTAGACCTCACCATCCTGGGGGCGATGCAGGTCTCGGCGGCGGGGGACCTCGCCAACTGGATGATCCCCGGGAAGATGGTCAAGGGGATGGGCGGGGCCATGGACCTCGTGGCGGGCGCCAAGCGCGTGGTGGTGACGATGACCCACTGCAGCAAGCGCGGTGACGCGAAGATCCTCCCCGAGTGCACGCTGCCGCTCACGGGCGTCGGCGTGGTGGACTTGATCATCACCGATCGGTGCGTCCTCGACGTGACGGAGGGCGGCCTCGTCCTCACCGAGCTCGCGAAGGGCGAGACGATCGAGGGACTGCGCGAGGTCACGGGGGCGCGGTTCACGGTCGCCGCCGACCTCCGCACCATGAACGCCTAGTCCCGCTCGATCGAAGTCATGCCCAACCCCTCCGTGCTCGCGTCGTGGCTCGACGGCGAGTCCGTCACGCTGACGGCGCCGTTCAGCGGGCCCATCGAGATCGCCTCCTGGGCCACGAGCCGGGGGAGCGACGCGATCCTCTTGGTCGGCGCCGAGGCCGAGGCCGTGCTCGTGGGCGCGTCCACCGGCCTCGCCGTCCTCGTTCGCGCGACCCCGCGGGCCGTCCGGGATCGGTGGTACGCCCGCCCCTCGGGGCGGCGGGGCTGCCTGATCACGTCCGTCGACAGCCTCCACTCGCCGGTGCTGCGCGACGAGCTCGCTCGGGAGGCCGCCTCCCTCCCATGGGCGGTCCTCGGGGCCGAGCGTTTCGCGGACGTGCACCCCGATCACGGCGGACGCCGCCCGTGGATCGCGGCGAAGCACCTGGCCTGCCGAGGGGGCGGCAGGCTGGACATCTTCCGCGACGGGCGAGACGCACCGCCGGACACGCCCGTGGTCGCGGAGCCGGCCGGTCCCGTCCGGGGCGTGAGCCGGGGCGACGCCCTCCCCACGCTGTTCGCGTCCGGCGGCGGCGGGGTCCTCCTGCGGCGACCCGCCCGATCCCTGGAGCGGACCTTCGGCGAAGCGGGCGTCGCTGTCCGGACCCACCGGCTGGACCGTCTGCGCGTCCGGGACTGGGAGATCGCGGAGGCGGCGCTTCGGTCGCCCGAGGCCGGCATCGACGCGATCCGCGCGGGCGGAGAAGGAGGCTGGCCCGCCTTCGGTCGGTGGACTTCCCGCGCGGCCGCCCCCGGAGGCCCGGCCGACCTCGCGATCCCGCAGGGCAGCGCCTGGGTCGTCGAGGCGTCCGCCCGCGTTCGGCGCGTCACGGAGGACGTGACCGGCGAAGAACTGGTCGCCGCGCGCGCGGCGCTCGAGTCCGCCGCGTCGGGGGCGGGCACGTTCGATGTCGGGGGCGGGGAGGTGGACGACGTCCTGCTCGCCGACCTCGCGGCTGTGGGCGCCTTGGACGACCTGCGCCCGACCTTCCTGACGGCGGTGATCGCCGACCAGCGGCGGTTTCGACCTCCCTTCACCGATCGCGAGGACGCCTACCGGGACCTCCAAGCCGCGTACGCCTCGGCGGCCGCCGGCTGGAGCCTCACCGAGCGCGCCGACCTGGCCCTCACCGACCGGGCCCCTCGGGACCTGCGCGCCCTCGGTCGGGCGCTGCAGCGCTCTCCGGCAGATCTGAGCGACGTCCTCGGCGCCATGAACCACGACTCGGTGGTCGCGGCGCGCCTCGAGCCCATGGGCGGGAGCCGGGACTGGGAGGCGAGCCCCGGGGCGCGCTGGGGCGACGACGTCGAGGCCCTCGCCGGGGACGTGAACGCGCTCCGGGCCCGCCGTCGGGAGCGCTACGGAGAGGTCGCTCGGGTGCTCGAGGACGGGGACGGTGACTGCCGCGCTGTCGTCTTGTCGGCCATCTTGGGCGTCGCCGCGGAGCCCTGCGGAGGGTGCGACCGCTGCGACGCGGCCCCGACGCCCGCCTACGCCCTCGAGGCGACCCGGCCGGAGCGGCGGATCCGTGCTCCGAAGGCTCGGCCGACGGCGGCGCCGGGTCCTCGCACGGGACGTCGCGTCTCTCCCGGGGACCTCTTCGGGGGACTCGGAGGCGGCGTCGGCCGCGCGAAGGCCGACACGTCGGTCGCGGGCAGGGTCCGTGCGGCGCTCGCGGAGCCTCTCCCCGGCCCGTTGCGGGACCTGATCGAGGAGCTCGGCGCGCCCACGGTGCTGACGCACGCTGCGTTCCGGCGCCGCCACCAGGGGCGGGCGCAGGAGGTCCCGGACGAGCTGGTCCCGGACGTGCTGGAGGCCCTCGCCGCGGAGCGGTCCCCGACGGGCCTCCCGGCCGTCCTCGCGAGCGCCACGGAGGCACGACGCGGGCCTCGAAACCGCCTCGAGCTGCAGCGCTCCCAGGGGCTGTACCGGGGCCTCCAGAGCCTCGCGCCCGTGGAGTCGCCGAGCCTGGATGAGGCCGTGGACGCGATCGCGGACGGGGACCCGGCGGGGCCGGTCGCCGCGCTGCGGGCTTCCGCGGCGGCGGGGCGTCGCTGGGGGGTGTGGATCGACCAGCTGCGGCGGGCGACCACCGAGGCCCTGAACAGCAGCGCGGGAGTCCCGGCGCTCGACGACGTGCTCCCCGCCCTCGTGGACGGAGACCCGGCGCCCGGGTGGTCCGATCTCTTCGCCCTGGTCGCCCTCGCCCGGGGAGGCGAGGCCGGGCAGGCGCTGGCCCTGAGCGAGCACGCGGTCGGGCCCGGAATCGAGCTCCTGCGAGGGGTCCTCCGCGCGCTGGCAGGCGAATGGGACGCGCTGTGGCGCGCGGGCCGTGACCAGGTGCGTCGCCGCGCGACGCCCCCGACCGTCGTCGCTCGTCTGGAGCTGCGCGCGCTCTTGGCCGTCTCCGAGGCGCCGTCGTTGTCGGCGGACGAGCTGCTCTCCTGGCTCGAGCGCACCCGCGGGGAGGTCGAGACCGACGAGGAGCGGCTCGGGCCGATCGTCGACGCGCTCGAGGGCGGTCGGCGCGGCGGGTACGACCGGCTGGCCGAGGCCTGGAAGGACCGCAAGGGCCTGCGCCTGCGGCTGGCGCGGCGTGCCCTCGCCCTGGGGACCCTGGGGCGCGTGCTGGCGGGCGAGCTGGCCGAGGCGCTCGTCGCCTCGGACGCCCCCGACCGGGCCGAAGCGCTCGCGGATCTGCTGACGGCGGCCGTGCCGACTCCCGAGGCGCGCCTCGCCGACGCCGCGTGGACCGCGCTGCCGAACGCATCGGAGGAGCTGATCGAGGCCGTCGGCGAGGTGCTCGTCGGCCGGGGCGACGACCGATCACGGGCCCTCGTCGCGGCCCGAGGACGTCGCCGACAACGCCGGGAGGCCCGGGCGGCGCAGAAGGACCGGCTGCGGGCCGCCGGGGCCCAAGGCAAGCTTCAGGCGTTCGGCGCCACCCTCGCCAAGGTGCTCGCGCCGTCCGACGGGTCGGCGGATCGTGCCGCCCTCGAGGCGTCGACTCGCGACGCCCTCCGAGAGGCGCAGCGGGACGGCTGGCTGGGGCCGATCCTCCAGGTTCTTCGCGCGCAGGTGCGGAGGCACCCCCAAGACCCGGAGCGCACGGCCTGGTTCGCCCGCGGCCTCGCCATCGCGGGGCAGTGGGCCGAGGCGGAGCGAGCGTTCGCCGAGGCCGCGGACGCCGCGGCGAGCCTCGAAGGGCGGAGGGACCGTCGATTGGAAGGCGTGCAGGCGTTCCTCGTGGGCGGAGAGGTCGATCGAGCGATCCGCCTGCTCCGCGAGCTCACGGTCGCCAGACCGGACCGCGCGGTGGCGGGCGCGGTGGTCGCCTGGGCCGAGGCCGGCGAGATCCCCGCGGAGGCGGTCTCCGGCCTCCGACGCCTCCTGGAAGCCCCTCGCAGCGGCATCTACGCGGGCGCGATCCGAGCCATCGACGCCCTGTAAGCGGTCGAGGCGCGGCTCCTCGAGACCCAGAACGACGAAACCCGGCGGGCGTTCAGCCGGCCGGGTCCGCCGATCTCGAGGAGATCGAGCTACTTCTTCACGGCCGGTCGGATCTCGACCACCGAGCCCTTGGCGCCGGGGATGCCGCCGACGATGAACACGAGGTTCTTCTCGGCGTCGACCTTGTGGAGCCGGAGGTTCTGCACGGTGACGTTCTCGTTGCCCATGCGGCCCGGCATCTTCTTGCCCTTGAGCACGTGGCCGGGCGTGAGGCGCGTACCGATCGAGCCGCCGTGGCGGAAGAACTCGTGGGTGCCGTGGGTGCGGATGGAGCCCGCGAAGTTCCAGCGCTTCATCACGCCCTGGGTGCCCTTGCCCTTCGACACGCCGCGCACGTCGAGGAACTTGGCGTCCTTGATGGTGTCGACCGTGACCTCGGAGCCGACCGAGAGGTCGGAGTCCGCGTCGAGGCGGAACTCCCGGAGGACCTTCTTGGGCGTGATGGCCTTGCCGGCTTCCTCGGAGGCCTTGCGGATGTTGCCCGCGTCGGGGCGGTTGACGCGCGTCACCTTCTTGTCGCCATAGCCCACCTGGACGGCGGAGTAGCCGTCGCGGGCGGCGGTGCGAAGCTGCAGCACGACGTTCGGCTGCGCGTGGACGACGGTGACCGGCACGACCTTGCCCGACTCCTTGTCGAACAGCTGGGTCATGCCTTCCTTGGTTCCAAGAATCCCGAGGCTCATATCAATCTCTCCAACTTCACGGCTCTCGACTCAGGTCCGGCCGGCGGAAGGTGGCGGGGCGATGCGCCCCGACGTGTTTTCAGGTGCTCGACAGAACCGAGCGGCGCGCGAGATTACCCGCGCCGAAGGTGGTGTCAAGGAAGTGCGGCGCTCGCCGCGAGGTCGGCTACGGGAAGCCGCCCGCCCCGAGGCAGCCGGTGGCGTCGGCGGGGGTGCCGATGCTGAAGGCGTAGACGCCGTCGAAGTTGATGATCTCACAGCCCGAGGCGCCGACCGTGAAGTCGAGGGTCGCCTCGTCGCCGCCGGTGAGGCTGAAGGGCAGGGGGGTCCCGCCGTCGTAGCTGAAGGTCGGGTCGTCCGGGACGACGGTGCCGCCCTCGGTGATCGTCGAGACCGCCAGGGTGCCGAAGCCCGAGTTGCGAACCGTCGCGGTCTGCGAGCCCGCCGAGAGGCTGAGGTGCACGAGATTCGGGGGCGCGCCCGGCAAGGGGAACGGGTTCGGCGTGACCGTCGCGCCGACGACCTCGAGCACCGGGAGGCAGTCGCCGCAGTCCTCGATCACCTCGGCGGTCACCGGGACCTCGAGGCTCGGGTTGTCGCCGTCGTTGGAGTCGATGGTGATGGTCGCCGTCTTGTTGCCGAGGGACCCGACGGGGCTGAACTGCACCGCGAGGGGGATGGTCTGGCCGGGGTTGATGTCGCCGCCCGCGAACCCGCCGGTGTTGTACTGCGCCGCGTCCGTGCCGCTCAGGGAGATGCTCGACACCGTGAGCACGCCCGTGCAGTCGTTCGTCATGTTGAGCAGGTCCTGGACGGCCGAGCCGTTCTGGGGCTGCTGCCCGAAGGACATGGACGTGGGGTCCACGACGATGCAGCCGTCGCCCGGGGCCACGTCGTCGTCGTCGCCCGCGTCGTCGTCGTCGCCCGCGTCGTCGTCGTCGGACGCGTCGTCGTCGTCGCCCGTCTCGAACTCGACGGTGCAGTCGGGATCGGTCGAGCAACCACCCACCTCGATCTCGAGGACGTCGCCCTCATCGGCGGTGAGGATCTGGATCGTGCCGAGGTAGAGGCCCGAGCCCGGGGGCGCGAAGTACGCCGAGATCTGCAGCTCTTCGCCCGGGTCCACGTCCACGGGGAGCGTCGTGGGCTGGCTGAAGAGGGAGAAGGCCTCGGCCCCCTCGGCCACGAGGATGTTCTGGATCTCGACGGTCGAGGTCGTCGCGTTCACGAGCTCGATGGCGATCGGGTCGGTGGACGCGCCGGAGGCCGCGAAGCCGAAGTCGATCCGGTCGGGGTCCGCGTAGAAGCTGCGGGTGTCGTCGGTGGGGCCCTGGTTCGAGGGGCAGGCCATCGCGACGCCGATCGCGGCGAGAGCGACGAGGTGCAAGGGGGAAAGACGCATCGAGAGACTCCATCCAAGGCTGCGCGCCGGCGAGGGCCCGGCGCCGCGCGCGCGACTATATATCGGACCTGTACGTCGCCGTTCGGGTTTTCGGAGGCGCGATCGGCCGTCACACCCACGCAACAACCCACCGATCCTCGCCTGGACGAGGGCAGCGGGCCGAAGGGCTCGTGGGTGACTAGAAGGTGTACTTGAGGGCGGCCGTGACGACGAGCCCGATGACCGGCGCGGGGCCGAGCAGCACGATGTCGCCGCCGACCTCGAGGCCGAGCGAGAAGTGCGAGAGCTTGGTGTAGCCCTCGATGACCACCGCCGGGTTCACGAGCAGCAGGGGGCGCCCCTGCATCAGGTCGGCGTTGCCCGAACCGGTCGGGGCCCTGCCCGTGCGCGCGATGATGTCGGGGCTCTGGAGGTCCACGAGGGCAGGGGAGTAGCCCACGCCCGCGCCGATCTTCACGCCGAAGTGCCCGCGCTTGGTGCGCTTGCCGCCGAAGTTCGGCCCGAACCGCAGCGCGACGGTGCCGCCGACGATGCGGAGGTCACCCTGCGTGGGCGACGTGAACGACGGCGTGGGGCACGGCGGAGCGCGCCCGTCCGCGCCGCACTCCGACACCCCGGTCCCGTTGGAGATCAGGTTGTAGAAGGCGCCCTCGACGGACATCGTGAAGCTGAGGCGGTCGATGAAGTCGTACCCGAACGCGAAGTCGATCTTCGTGCCCGGGCTCGACAGGACACCCGTGGGGAGGAGCCAGAAGACAGGACCGATGTTGATCTTCGCGTAGGCGCCCTTGACCACCTCGCGAGACGGAGCGTCGTCCTGCTGCCTCTTCGTGGACCGCGTGGAGCGACGCGCGGGGCGACGCTCCCCATCGGAGTCGAGGTCTTCGGCGCCTTCGCCGTCCTCTTCCTCGTCCTCGTCCTCGTCCTCGTCCTCGTCCTCGTATTCCCCGTCGTCCTCGTCCTCATCCTCGTCCTCCTCGTCTTCGTCCGACTGAGCGAAAGACGCCGACGGCACGGCGACGAGCAGGGCGAAGCCGCCCAAGAGGGCGGCGAGGTAGGTGAGGGGCCTCAGCTTCAAGTGCATGGTGATTGCTCGCTCAGCCCTGGGAGTTGAAGACGAACGGGTACGACACGATGACGATGCCGCCGCCCTTCGGCTTCGGGAAGCGCATCCGGCGGAACCGGGCGTTGACGCACTGTTCGACGATCGGGTTCTTCAGGGTGGAGGCCTTCGTGCTCGCGCTCGAGACCGACCCGTCCTTGGCGATGACGAACTTCACCACCAGCTTGCCGAACAGCTTCGGGTTCTTGTTCAGCTCCTTCTGGTAGCAGTAGCGAATCTGCGGAAGGTGCTGCTTCACGATGCGGTCGATGATCGACTTGTCGAGGGCGCCGAGGATGATCGGGTCGGCCGTGCCCACGCCGGGGACGCCGCCGCCCTTCTTGCCGTAGTAGCCCGCGCCGCGGCCGTAGCCGGAGCCGCCCAGGCCGCTGCCCTTCGTGCCGAGGCCGCCGATGCCTTCGGCCGTGCCGCCGCCGCCGAAGCCGGAGCCGCGCGAGCCGAGGCCGCCGGAGCCGTACTGCGTGCCGTACTGGGAGCCGATGAGGCCACCGAGCGCGGAGGAGACGGAGTTGTTCAGGCCGCCGGTGCCGAACAGCGAGGTGTCCGTCATCGTGTTGAGGTCCGCGAGGAGACCCGCCGACTCGGCGATCTGCTTGTCGAGCTCGGCCTGCTGGACGGCGACCTTGGAGCCCTTCGCCTTCTTGAGCTTGGCCTCCTTCTTGCCCGTCTTGCCTTCCTCGTCCTTGGCCTTGGCGCCTTCACCCGCGTCGGGGTTGCCGGCCGGCTTCTTCTTGTCCTTCTCCTTCTCGACCTGCTGGACCGTGAGCTTCACGAACCGGTCGGGGATCTGGACGACCTCCTGGCTGGGGTCGTACTCGGACGTCAGCAGGTGGATTCCGAGGGAGGCGCCCACGAAGAGGAGCGCGGTGAGGACCGAGAGGAACAGCCAGTCGATGCCCTGGCCGAACGGCGCGGCGATGACCTTCGCGCGGTGCACGCGGTGGATGAAGAAGGACACGGGGCCCATCTCCGCCAAGAAGCGGTCGTCCTCGGCGAGGTCGACTTGATAGAAGCCGCCCGCGTCCTTGGCCTTGCCCTGGCTCACCAGGTCCGCTGCGCTCGTTCTCTCGCCTCCTGATTCGAGGAAGCCGACGGACTCCTTGGTGAAGTTCACCTGTGTGGAGCCGGCCGCCTGCTCGATGAGGGCGAAGTGGTCGTTCGGGAGCAGGTCGCTCGACACGAAGAAGTCCTGAGCCTTCTTGCGGAGGCGGATCTCGTCGAGGCCGAAGCCGATGGGGAGCATGAAGACGATGAGGATGCCGAGCTTGATGGCGTTCTCGACCTGATCCTGCTGCTTCTCCTTGAGGCGCTCTTCCTCGAGGCGGTGGATCTCGTGGTCCGCGGCCTTGAGGGCCGTGACGTCCTGGACGTCCTCGACGACGTAGTCGCGGACGGCCTCGTAGGCGGCCATCGCGACCTCGCGCTTGTCGATGGGAATGAGGGTGTTGTCGGCCTTGACCGGGTCGCCGCCGTAGGCGTCGAGCAGGGCCACGCGAGCCTTGATCTGGAGGAGGCTCAGCTTGTGCTGGCCGTACTCCTCGTCGGTGCCCTTCTTCGCGTCGGCGGCGGCCTCGTTGGCGTTGGCCACCTCGAGGGCCTCCATCGCCTGCTCCCACTTGCCCTTGTCCGCGAGGCACTTCGCCTGGACGGCGTTGTAGTCGTAGCGGTTCTTGTCTTCGTCGAACTTCAGGAGCTCGGTGACGGCCTCGCAGCGCGCGCGGCTCGACCGCTTCGCGTTCGCGTTGACGAAGAGGAGGGTCTGGATCTCGTGGAAGAGCTTGCTGCGCGCGTCCTTCTGCTCGTCGGTGGGCGCCCAGAGCTGGACCTTCGCGAGGTTCTCGATCTTCTTGATCTTCTGCTTCTTGCCCTCGCCGGTGTCGGCGACGTACACCGAATCCGGCTCGAAGCCGGCGACGATCATCCAGACCTCTTCGTCCTGGACGATGCGCGTCCCGAGCACGAGGTCCTCGGCGACGCGGAGCTCGTCCAGATCGTCGTAGACGTCGTACGCACGCTCGAACTGCTTGAACAGGTCGACCCAAGACCGACGCAGCTCGCCCTTCGGCGCCTCTTCGCGGGCCTGCGGCAGGAGCGTGTCGCTGATGAACACCTCGTAGCTCGGCATCTCGAAGACTTCGAACTGGGGGGGGACCAGCGGACGCGACTCGTTGCGGTACTTCTTCAGGAGCCGCTCGAACTCCTTCTTCGCGGCCTCTTCGAAGGCCTGACGCGTATCGCGGAGCGGGTTGGCCGGGGCCTCCTCGGCCTCCTTCTCGGCCTCTTCCGCTTCGATCTCGTCGGCGAGCTCCTTGAGGGTGATGCCCTTCTCTTCGGCGAGCTTCACCCGGCGCTCGTGCTCGGCCTCCTGCTTGGCCTTGCGCTCGGCGAGCATGGCCTCGCGCTCCTTCTGCGCCTTCTCCTGCCACTTGGCGATCAGGGCCTCGTCGCCCGCGGGCACGGGCGGCGGCACGGGGAGGGTGGCGTGCGTGAGGAGGAAGAAGCCGGTGCCGAACACCAGGATCGCGATGCAGATGAGCGACGCGATGGCGAACTGCTTGACCGTTCGGTCGCCGATGTAGACCGTCTTCTGGTCCGCCGCGAAGTGCCGGACGTTCATGACGGTGCCTGACCAGAGCTCGGCGACCTCGAGGACCTTCGGAGCCTGGCGGTTGATCCCGAGGTCCGACTCGGACCTGCCCGCGCGGAGCATGAAGTCGAGGACGTCCTCCGTCTCGCCGACGTCGTCGAGCGGGTGGGACTGGTGCCCGTCCGGTTCGACCTGCTTGATGGGGCCGGTGTCGGCCTCCTCCTCCACGGCGGCGGGCTCGGGCCGAACCAGCCCGAGCTTGATCACGGTCTTGCCGGCGCGAATCTCGTCCCCGTCCGACACGGTGTTGTTGTTCACCGTCTCGCCGTTGAGCAGCGTGCCGGCCTCGCTCCCAAGGTCCAGCAGGGTGACCGCGCCGTCGTCGTTGATCTGGACCGCGCAGTGAAGATCTGCGAGCTCGGGGTCGTTGATCTGGAGAACAGCGGCGCTGCCCTTCCCGATCGTGACCATTTCTTGCTCGAACTCCTGCGTCCCCGCGTCGGTGCCATCCACAGAGATGGTGAACGCGAGGGTGAGCGGCGATTCCTGCTCAGCCATGGGGGATTTCCTCGAATCAGAAATGCGCGGGCTTCCGTGGCCCCGGCATCGAAGATTGCAGGAGCGGTGCTGGAACGTTCCGTGGGAAGCGCGACCGGCTCGCGATTCCTACGGGCAGCCCGGCCCGCGTCGTTTCTGGCCCAGTCGGCCCCCCTCTTCGAGGGGACGTGGGAGTTATCGGTTCATCCTCCGGAGAGGCTGGATGCCGAGGGTCAACGGATCATGTTGACGGACTCGGTCATCTCCTTGTTGAAGTCTTCCTTCATCCGGATCAGCGGATTGAACGAGGACTGACGCTTGTCCAAGAGGTATGCGCCGTGGGGCTTCTTGAGCTCACCGTCGACGGACACGTCTTCGAAGTCGATTTCGGTCTTCTTGCGGTAGCGCACGTTCGCGTCGTCGTCCTGGGCGAACGCCATGGAGGCGGGCACCATCAGGCCGAGGGCGGTCAGAGCGGTCAGTACCAGAGTCGGACGTCGCATTACGTACTGCTCCCTTCAGAGGCGCGTATTGTGCCAAAAGTCCAGCGACTTTACAGCGCACATCGACACGTCGTGAGGAAAGTCCCTCAGGGGTTGGACCCCTCGGCCTCCGCAGTGTTCCCGGCCTCGGGGTTCTCTTCCCCCGCCGCCTCGGTGGTTTCGGCCGGTGCGGCCTCGCCTTCCGCCGTCTCGGTGGCCTCGCCCTCGGCGGCGGCCTCACCCTCGGCCGGCGCGGCCTCGCCCTCGGCGGCAGCCTCACCCTCGGCGGCGGCTTCACCCTCGGCAGGCGCAGCCTCGCCCTCGGCGGACGCGGTGCCCTCGCTCTGGGCGGGAGCGGCTTCGCCCTCGGCGGCCGTCGCTTCACCCTCGGCGGCGGCGCCCTCGGCGGGGGCCTCCTCTTCGGGCTGCGGCATCTTGATGTCGGCGCCGGAGGTCCACTCGTCCGGCGGGAGCTCGAGCGCGTACTCGTAGTAGGAGACGAGGAACTCGTCGAAGTACGTCTTCTGCTCCTCCATGAAGAAGAAGTCCTCGGACTCGAGGGCGAACTGCGTCGCCTCGATCTGGATCAGGAGCTGCTCGTACCAAGACGGGTCCTGCTCGACCTCGGCGTACTTCTCGAAGACCTTCTGCCCGCGCTCGATCATCTTGACGAGCTTCGGCTTCATGTCTTTGGCCTTCTGCTCGAGCTCGGCGAGCTGGCGCTCCATCTCCTCGGTCTGACGGCGCAGCTCTTCGGCTTCGTCGATGGCGAAGTTCACCGCGGCGATACGATCGTCGACGTCCGTGTCCGGGTGGCAGGCCTGGAAGTCCTTGTAGGTCTTCAGCGCGGGCTTGTTCTCGCCCTTGAACGTGAACTGCACGACCGCCTTGTTGAGCAGGGCGGTCTCGTTGCACTTGTCGCCCTGGAGGATCTCGTCGTAGATCTCGAGGGCCGTGTCGTGCTCGAGGTTGCCGCGGTTGGCGATGGCCATCCCGACCTTGGCCTCGACCTGGCCGGGCTGCTCCGCGAGGACCGTCTGGAAGCTCTTCGCCGCGAGCGCCCAGTCGGCCGCCTTCACCGCGATGAGCCCGAGGTTCATGTTCGCCTCGAGGTTCTTCGCGTCGAGCTTGATGGCCTCCTTGAACGCCACGACGGCTTCGGCTTCCTTGCCGAGCTTGAGGAACGCGAGACCCATGTTGTTGTGGATGTCGGCGTCTTCCTTGGTGATCTTCAGCGCTTCGGCCGAGGCCACCTGGCTCATGCGGAAGTTGCCCTGCAGGAAGTAGATCCGCGCGAGCGTCTTGTACGCGCGGGTGTTCTTCGGGTCCTCGAACAGCAGCTTGTGGATCTGGCTCACCGCGTCGTCGTACCGACCGGCCTCCGCGAGCGCGCCCGCGAAGTTGTTCACCATGTCCCAGTCCTTCGGGCTCTTGGCGAGGAACTTCTCGTACACCGGGAGGGCGTCGATCGCCTTGCCGGCGTTCTGAAGCGCGACGGTGCGGTTCTGGACGGCCTCACGGAACCCGGGATCGATGTCGAGCGAGAGCTTGTAGTACTTGGCCGCGGCCCGAGGATCGACGCGATCCGCGGCGACGCCGGCGTTGTAACAGGCCTTCTTGTGGGGGGAGTTGAACTCCTGCCCCTGCTCGCAGGCCAGCCGGAACTTCTCGAAGACCTTCTTGTAGTCGATCTTCCCGGCTTCCTTGCCCTCGTTCAGGAGGGTGACGCCCTCCTGGTAGGCGACCTCCGGATCGGGCGGCTCGTCGGAGTCGCCGCTGTTGGAGGCGCCGGTCTGCTTGCAGCCGGGGGCTGCGAGCAGGAGGCAGGCGGCCAGCGCGGGGCCGCAGAGTCGAATCATCTGGGAACGGAACATCGGGAAACCTCCTACCGCAACTCAGTCGACGAAGCCGGCCGTGAGGTACGGGTTGGAGCTGAAGTCGGGCACGGGGTACTGCTCGGCGTTCTCGGGGTACTCCTCCGGGCGGAGGGTCGAGAGCGCGTCGAGCGACTTGACGGTGTAGTCGGTGTAGAGGCCCAGCTCGTAGGACTTCTCACGCGCCTTCGTGAACGCATCCACCGCCTTGTCGATCAGGGGGTAGGCCTTGTCCTCGAGGCTGAACTTGTAGATCGAGCACTGGTCCTCGTTGAGCTTCGGCGGACACGGCGCGGTCTTCAGCTTGTCGGCGAAGTCCGCGTAGATGGAGCCGATGCGGTACAGCGCGGCGATGCCCCACTCACCCTGCTTGAGGTTGAGGATGTCGACGTACTTCGCCTCGAGGGCGCCGACGCCCTTGCTCTTCGCCTCGAGGGCCTTCTTGCCCTTCTTGGTGTCGGCTTCCATGGCGATGACGGCGAACTTGGCGAACGCGGGCTCGGTGAGGACGAACTGCATCTCCGCCGCGTAGTACGGGGCGAGTCCAGCGTTGTCGCCCGCCTTGGCCTTCGTGTCGTTGAAGTACTTGAGGGCGGTCTCGTAGTGCTTGAGCTGCGCCTTGGCGTCCCCGTTGTCCTTGAGGAGGCGCCCGTAGGAGACGTACGCCTCCATGGTCTGCTCGAAGGCCGACGCGCGCACCTTCTTGTCGCCGTAGATCGCCTTGAAGGCGGCCATCGCCTGGTCGGTCTTGCCCGCCTCGGCGAGCAGGTTCGCGATGCGGAGCCGGTTGGCGAGCACGTCGTCCGCTTCCGGCCAGGACTTCACGTAGTCGGTGAAGTCTCCGACCGCGCCGTCGAGGTCGCCCAGTCCTTCTCGGAAGAGGGCCGAGTTGTAGAGCGCGTCGCGGGCCGTGGTGAACCCGTCGATCTCGAAGGCTCCGTCCGTGTCGTAGAGGAGCCGGTACAGCTCCGCGGACTTGTTGTAGTCGGCGAGGCTCTTGTAGTGGTCCGCGAGGATCGAGACCGACTTCTCGTAGAGCTTGCTCTTGGCCGTGTCCTTGCCGAGGGGCTTCGGGTAGCTGTCGACGAACTGGTGGCGGATGTCCACGGACTGCTGCTTCTTGCCCGCCTTCGAGTAGTAGAAGGCCGCGTTGTAGAGCGCGAGGTCGCGGATGTCCGAGTCCGAGAACTCCTCGTGGAACGCGTTGAAGGAGCTCGCGGCGTCCGCCCACTGCTCGTCGGCGGCCTTGCCCTCGGCGATCTTGAAGCTGGCGCGCTGGTAGATGTCCTTCAGCTCACCCTTGAACTTCTTCGTCTTGCCCACGTCCGGGTTCTTGTAGAACTTTCGGGCGACGTCGTTCAGCTCCGTCCACGCCTCGATCTTCCCGTACGAGGACAGGATGACGTGGACCGAGAACTGGGCCATCTCGGACTTGGCGTTGGCGTCGATGATGCTCAGGAAGCGCTTGTTCGACTCCTTGAACATGTTGTGGTCGTTGAGGACGTACGCCGCCTTGTAGAGGAGGTTCAGCGACTTCTCGTCGTCCGGCAGGTGCTTGGCGTAGCTGTCGCACGCGTCGATGAGGCGCTGCTCCCACTCGCGGAGCGGGATCTCTGCGTACTTCTTGAGCGGGTCCTTCTCGGACAGCTGCTTCTTCCGCTGCTTGGCGTCCGCGCGCTTCCAGCTGGCTTCCTTCTTCTTGATGAACTTCTCGATCGCGAAGACGGTGTTCGAAGCGGCGTCCTTCAGGAACTTGCCCTTCGAGTCCATCTTCACGACCTTCTCGTACTCGCCGGTCGCGACGTCGTACTTCTTCAGCTTGTAGAGGACTTCGGCGTACCAGTAGCGGATCTCGTAGGACTTGCCGCCCTTCGGGAAGTAGCCCAGGTAGCGCGCGTAGTTCTCCTCGGCGAGGAGCAGCAGCTTGCTGGACCGACGCTTGAGCGCCTGCTGGTGGGAGTCCACCGCGAGGTTGCGGAGGTTCTTCTCGATGACGCGCTCGGAGTCCTTGAGGGCCTGACGGTTGTCCTCGTTCTCCTCGGCCCAGCGGCTGGTGCGCCCGTAGACCTCGACGAGCTTGTTGATCTCTTCGTTGGCCTCGTCGAACTGATCGCGGCCCCAGTAGGCCTTGATGATCGCGTTCTGGTGCGACGGGTTGTCCGACGCGTAGGGGTTCTCGGAGATAAGCGTCCGGTACGTCTGGACGGCCAGCTCCTGCTTGCCCTGCTCGCTGTAGATCTTGCCGAGCCGCGAGAGCATCTTCCGGTAGTACTTCTTCTCGCCGTAGCGGGTGAAGTACTCCTTCGCGGCCTCGAGGTCGCCCTCTTCGGAGAAGAAGAGCACCAGGTCGCGCAGGGCCTCGTCCTTGAGCGAGATGCCCTCCTGGCCCACGCCCGCCTCGATGCGACGGTCCGTCTCCGCGATCAGCTCCTTCATCGTCTCGATGGCGGTGCCGAACTCGCCGACGTTGTAGTAGCACCAGCCCATCTTGTAGAGGGCGAAGGTGTAGATCTTGCTGTCCTTGTAGGCGGCCGCGCGCTTGTACGCCTGCAGCGCCTTGAAGGCGTTGTTGTGGCTGAAGTAGTACTCGCCGATCGCGTTGAACGAGTCCGCCAGGAAGTCCGACTTCGGGTACGTCTTGACGAGCTTGTTGTACATCTCGAGCGCGTCCTTCTCTTCGCCGATGTCGTTCAGCGAGAAGGCGAGGAAGAAGAGCGCTTCGTCGATGCGGGAGTAGCTCGGGTAGTTCTTCAGGAGGATGCGGTAGTTCTCGATGGCCTTGCGCGTGTACTTGCGCGACGTGGTCGGCTCGAGCTTCGGCTCGGGCGTCTTCTTCTGCTCCGCGGTGGGCAGGTTGAACCACTTCTCGTAGACCTTGTCGAACTCCTTCATCTCGCCGTTGTACTCGTACTTGGACTGCTGCCAGTAGAGCTCGGCGAGGCGCATGAGCATCTCGGCCTTGGTGTCCGGCGGGAGCGTCTGCTCCGCGAGGATCTGCTTCAGCTGCGCGATCGCCTCCTGGCGCTTCTCGTTCGCGAGCTTTCCGTACTCCTCGCGGCTCTGCTCCTGCTGGTACTTGCGGAAGTCGATGACCTTGCGCTTCTTGTCGTCGCTGCGGCTCTGCGCTTCGGCGAGGGGGACGAGGTCGCCCGAGGGCAGACCGGTGAAGAGGGCCACGAGCCCGAAGAGGACCGCGGCGGGGAGGCTGAGTTGTCGATGGATGCTCATGAGAGGGCTACTCCTTGCAGTCGCCGGTCTCGGCCCGAACGATGTATCCGAGTTCGTCCTCCCAGAACTCGTCGTTGAAGGGCCAATAGATCTTCTTGTAGTTGGTCGCGAAGTCGAACTCGATCTGCTCGTCCACGTTCGCCAGGTCCGGGTTGCGGAAGTTCCGCTCCGCCTTCTTGTACTCACCGGAGACCATCTCGAAGCGGAGCAGCGCTTCCTGGCCCATGAGGTCGGCGATCTGGTCGCGGATGCGCGCCAGCTCGTTGGTGAGCTGGATCCCCGCGAGCTTCATGTAGATGCGGTGTTCCTTCTTGAGGTTCTTCACCACCGCCTTGCCGATGGCCTTGCCCGCCCAGCCGGCCTTTTGGCCGCGCGCGAGGGCGAGCTCCTTCTGGATCTGGAGCACGCGGTTGTGCGGGCCTGCGAACTGGTTGTTCGCCTCGATGGCCGAGTAGACGGCCGTCGGCAGCTTGCGGTGCGCGGGGTCGCCGCGGGTGTAGAGCCTCTTGTAGAGCTTCCCGGCCGCCGAGTAGTCCGAGGCGTCCTCGGGGAGGAGCTTCTCGATCTGGGTCTGTACCGGCTCGTACTTGGCCTTGAACCCGTCGAGTCGCGACTCGACCTCCTTGTACTCGCAGATCGTGTAGTAGGTCAGCGCCTCGATCAGCGGCACCTCGGGGAGCCAAGCGTCCTCGAAGAAGGGCGACGACAGGGTGAGCGTGTGGCCGAGGGCCTCGTTCTCCTTGCCCTGGGACATGAAGTAGGCCCACGCGGCCTCGTGCATCGCCGCGGGGTACTGGGGCGACAGGCGGGGCACGCGCTCGTACAGGCGGATGGCCTTGTCGAAGTTCTCGAGCGCGTAGTAGAGCCGCGCCATGTTGAGCATGCTCAGGCGCTTGACGTTGGCCACCACGTCCGGGTCCGCCCGGAAGTCGCCGAGGTAGATGCTGCGGAAGACGCCGAACGCCTTCTGCCGTTTCTTCTGCTCGTTGTGGATGACGCCGAGGTAGTACCGCGCCTGGATGTAGTGCGGGTTCGACTTGCCCAGCCGGGAGAAGGCCCGCTTCGCCGCGTTGTATTCCCGCTTGTCGAAGGCGCTGATGCCCGAGTAGTAGTACAGGTCGTCCTTGACCGTGCCCGGGTAGTCGTCCGGGTTGATCTTGGTGATGTTCTTGATCAGGTAGATCGGGTCCTTCGTCCGCTCGGAGATGTGGACCATCTCGGCGAGGGACTTGGCGAAGTAGGGGCCGGCGTCCGGGCCCTCCTTGACCACCTTCTGGTAGTAAAACTGCGCCGAGTGGATGAGGCCCATGTCCTTGAGGGCCTTGCCGAGCCAGTAGTAGGCCTTGGCGTCCTGCTCGGGGTACTTGCCCGACTCGATGAAGTCGAAGAGGTCCCGGGAGCCGGAGAGCACCTTCTTGTTCTTGACGAGCGCGATGGCCTTCTTGAGGGCCTTGGGCGAGCGCTTGACCCTCTTCTTGCGCTTGGAGCTCTTGCGGTCGTCGCCACGACGCGAGCGGCGACGGCGGATCAGGCCCTCTTCCTCTTCGTCGTCGTCCCCGTCGCTGCTCTCGTCGTCGCCCCGGTCACGGTCGCGGTCGCGGTCGCGGGAACGGCTGCGGTCGTCGTCTCGGTCTCGGTCTCGGTCGCGATCTCGGGAGTCCCGGTCCCGGTCCCGGTCGCGGTCGTCGTCTCGGGCGCGGTCGTCGTCGCTCTTGGAGCGCCCGGCGTCGCCCGAGGTGGCCTGCAGGGCCTTGATGACCGTCGAGCTGACGCCCTTCTCCTTGAGGTCGACGATGTCCTGGGCGGACAGCTTGAAGACCTCTTCGCTGCCTTCGATGGTCGAGACGATGATGTCGTCGGGGACCTCGACGTTCACCATCTCCACGATCTCATCGAGCGTGAGCGCGAAGGCAGGAGCGGCCGTGAAGAGCACGGTGGCGGCGACGATGCCCACGAGGGTGGACAGGCGGATTCGGAGATTCTCAAGTGAGGTCATCACGTTCCCCAGGGCACGGGCGGCGAATCGAACGGAGCATTATAGGGGTCGCAGACCCGCGCACCGACGTAAGAACAACGTAAGCAATACGTGGATTCCCGGCGGTTCGGATCGGTCACTCGGCCCGGCCGGGCGGCAGGAAGAAGGTCGCGCCGAAGTTGAAGAAGAGGTTCTGCTTCATCTCGAGGCCGATTTCGCCTTCGCGGAAGACCTGCTCGATGTGCGTGTATTGGCGGATGTCGATGCGGATGCCGATCCACTCGTTGAAGACGATGCGGAAGCCGCCGCCGAAGTTGGAGACGAAGTGCTCCTGGTCGACGTAGTCGCAGCCGTTCTCGGGGGTGGCGTTGGCCTGCCGATCCGCGCGCGTCTCGAAGTCGAGGCAGTCCTCGTTGTTGACGATCTCCATGTCGTCCTGGGTGGAGACGACGCCGATGCCGGCCGTGAAGTAGATGTCGTAGTTGATGATCCGCTGGGTGCCGAGCTCGATCTTCCCGAAGATCGGGGACAACGAGAGGTTGCCGACGCCGAGGAAAACGACCCGGGAGATGTCCGGCACGACCTCTTCACCCTCGCGGAAGCGCAGGGTCAGGGGCTTGTAGTCGGTCTCGCCCAGGTTGGGCAGGTACGCGAACGTGCCCTCGATGGAGAGCAGATCGTTGATGTGGTAGCCGATGCCCACGCCGACGAAGAGGCGGCGGACGAAGTTGTCGTTGTTCGACAGACCCACCTGCGGGGTCAGCTCGACCTTCCGGTACTTGAGGAAGGCCTTCGGCATGATGACCTTGACGAGGCGCTTCTTGCCCTCTTCCCGGGCGCGGCGTCGGGCCTCGCGAGCCTCCGCACGGGAGGCCCCGGTGTCGTCTTCCTCGACGTCGACGTCGACGTCGACGTCGACGTCTTCGTCCTCACGCGCGCGCTCTTCCCGGTCCTCCTCGACACGCTCGTTGTCGATCTCGGGGAGCGGGTCCGCGTCGTCGTCGTCGTCGGCCGCGTCGTCGACGTCACCGTCGTCGTCGGCCTCTTCTTCTTCGTCGTCGTCATCGGCCGCGTCGTCGTCGTCGCCCTCGGGCTCTTCTTCTTCTTCGTCGAGGAGCGGCCCCTCGTCGTCGTCGTCGTCGTCGTCGTCGTCGTCGTCGTCGCCCATGGTGGGCGCCGAGTCGCCGGGGGCCGCGACGGCCGCCGACGGGATCCCGAGCAGCAGCGAGATGAACAGGGAAAGCAGCAGACGGTGGATCGTCATGGTCGTCATCGCCTCCGCTGCTGAGCGGCGCGCGCCTTGTCCTGATCGGGGGCCCAGAAGCTGGCGCCGAGACCGAGGACGAGGTTGGTGGTGAACTCCGTGCGGCAGACTGCGGTGGAGTCGAGGTCGTCGCAGTCGAGCCGGTTGGCGAGAGGGCCGCGATCGGCGCCGCCGAAGCGCTGGCCGCCGGTGATGTGCGTGTTCGCCTCGCGGAACTCCTCGGTGGAGAAGTCGAGGATGTTGTCGAAGGTGAAGTAGAGCCGCCCTTCGAGGCGCAGCGAGAAGAACTTCGTGATGAAGATGTTCGCGCCGAAGCCGAAGTGGAACTCGAAGAGGTGGTTGATCTCGCTCGCTTCCGTCCCGTCCGGGAGGATGCCGAGGACCGCCACCGTCTGGCCGAGCTCGTTGCTGGACTCCGCCAGCATCTCGATCTGCTCGTTGGCGTAGCCCGCGCCCAGGACGAAGAAGAAGTCGAGGTTGATGACCGCGAGACCGAACGGGTTGATCTTCCCGTACATCGGGCTCCACACCAGCGAGCCGCTGACGAGGGCGCCCGGGTCCGTCGCCTCGAGGTGGAACGACGGGTCCGACTGCGTGGCGAGGTTGAGCACCGCGCGGGACAGGTTGTTCGTGTTCGCCGCGCGCCCGAGGAAGGCGTAGCTGCCGTCGATCTCGACGCCGAGGCGCTCGTTGAAGTGGTAGGTGAACCGGGCGCCTGCGAGGACCTCCGTGTTCAGTGGGTTGGTCGCGATCCAGCCGAAGTGCGGCGTGATCTCGACGCGTCCGCCTTTGTAGAAGAACTTGTTCCGGACCTTCGGAGGGTTCTTTTCTTTGGGAGCGCGGGTCGAAACGATGATGTCGTCGTCGCCGTCCTCCCGCGCTTGCGCGGCCGTAGGCGTCTGCAACAGCCCGCCGGCCGCTACGAGAAACGCAATCAACAGAGAACTCCAACGCCTCATTGCCGCTCCAGACCCTGCTCTCGCCCGCGGGCGCGCGGTGCCTTCCGTTGTCGGGGACCCCCCACTTGGGGTTACAGGCGGGGTACCTCGCCGCCCCGCAGCGCCGACCTTCGTCGTGTCGGCCTCATACACGAGTCGGTCGGGTTTGTAGCAGCGGCCCGATCGACGTGTCAAGGCGCCTGAAGTCCGGTATTCGGCGTCGGCGGCCCCCGTTTACGAGGGGGTGGAGGAGCGCCTATCCTCCTCCCTGCGTGCGGCGTCCGTCTGCGCGCGCGGAGTCCATCATGCGCCCCTTGCTCCATGCGGCCGTCGCTGCCCTCGTCCTCGCCCTCGCGGCGCCCGTGATCGCCGGTGAGTCCGACGTCCAAGTGGTCATCGAGCCCAGCCGGATGCTCTACGAGCCCGGCGAGGTCGTACAGGCGACCGTCACCAACAAGCGTGCCGAGGCGATCTTCGTCGGCGGGTGCGGGGCGGTGGTCTCGGAGCGCCTCGAGGACGAGAGGTACGAGCCGAGCCGCGGCGAGCCCTGCGTCACCGAGGGCCGGGCGGTGAAGATCGAGCCGGGGGGCGAGAAGGCGTTCGAGCTCAAGGAGGCCGGCAAGTCGGGCGACGTCCGTCGCCTGTCGCTGGCCTTCGGGTGGGGCTGCGACGAGACCCGTCCGCTGTCTCAGGCGCGCTGCAAGGAGTTCGCGACGGCCGTGTCGCCGTCGTTCCGGGTGGGGCGCCGAAGCGAGGAAGAGAAGTAGTCGTCGACTACTCGTCCAGGGCGGCGAACTTCAGCTCCTCCCAGTCCAGGCCGCCGCGGCGATCGCGCACCACCAACCACAGGGTCAGCACCTCCGGGAACTCTTCGGCGGGCGGCAGGGTCAGGTGGTTCACCTTCGGCCGTCCGGCCACCTCGTCCAGATCCTCCTCGTCCGCCGTGAAGGTGTAGTCGCGGTCGAGCCCGCCGGCGTTGGACAGCCACGCGTACCAGGGCGTCTCCCGGCGGCACTCGGTCTCGAGGTCGGTGGTGATGTAGAGGTACTCCTCGGCGGTCCCGGGCGGGACCCGCGGGCGCAGCACGAGCGACGTGCCCGGATCCACGAAGGTCACGGGCCCCAGGTGAAAGCCGCTGTCGCGTCCCTCGGGCTCGAAGTGCAGGGTCGCGCCGAGCAGCTCCGGGTTGGCGTTGGGGGCGAGCACGTCGGCGGCGCACTCGAGGGGAGCGGGGGTGCCGAGGCTCTTGTCCGAGACGATGATCCGTCGCGCCGCGGGGATGCCGCCCTCCACGAGGCCCTGGAGCTCATCGCCCAGCTCCCGAAGCGCGTCGTCGTCCCCCTCCTGCTGGGCCACACCCAGCGCGAACAACGTCTCCTGGAGGAGCGCGTCCGAGCGGTCCACGTACGTCACCGACACCAGGACGGAGAGGCCCTCCACGCGATCCTCGGGCGAGAGCGCGGCCCAGGCCTCGTCGAGGTCGGCGCCCTGGGCGGTGTAGACGAACGTCTCGCCGACGCCGAACTGGAAGGCGGCGGGATCGAGGCCGGGATCGGCGGAGTCGTCGTCGTCGCCCCCGACCAGGCCCTCGAAGTCGAGCCCGAGGCAGCCCCGCGCGTTGCTCGCCTCGAGGCACGCGAACCAGACCGCGCCCATGTCCGGCCGATCGCCCGGGGGATGCACGAGCAGCGCCGACAGGGTCGTGGACTCGCCCACGCCGATCTCCGAGGGCTCGGCGCGAATGCCCGCCACGCGCGCGCGGATGACCTCGGAGGTGGACGTCAGCTCCTGCAGGTTGCAGCCGGTGAGGGCGAGCAGCGCGGCGGCGATCGCGAGGCGGCGCATCAGAACTGGGCCTTGAAGCCGACGTTGGGGAGGATGGGCAGCGAGTAGAGGAAGTCCTTCTCCGTGTAGTCGAAGTTGTAGATCGTCGCCTCGGGGTTCTTCCGGTTGTAGACGTTCTGGATGTCCAGATAGAAGGTCAGCTTCCAGCGGCGGAAGTTGATGTCCTTGTCGATGCGGATGTCCAGGGCGTGGAACGACGGCAGCCGCTCGCTGTTGTAGTCGCCGTTGAGGGGGATGTAGCTGTCCCCGTCGGCCTCGTAGATCGCGCCTTGGACGGGGGTCTCCGGGTTGCCCGAGACATACCGCCAGCGGGCCCCGATGCGGAACCCGGCGGGCAGCTTGTAGGACGCGACGATGTCGAGGATCACGGGCTGGTCGAAGTCGTACCAGTAGAAGTCCCGGTCCGGACGGTCCCGGCGCTTGCTGCGCTGCACGGTGAGCGCGATCCACCCCTCGAAGTTCTTGAAGTCCTCCCACCGCAGGAACAGCTCGGCGCCGTAGATGTGGCCGTCTCCGCTGTTGGACCAGGCCCCGTCGCTGCCGCCCTCCTGGGTCCCCTGGGTGCTGAAGACCACGAGCTTGTCCAGGCGCTTGTAGAAGCCCTGGACGTCGAGGCTGAGCCAGTCGGTGAAGCGCACCTCGACCCCCGCGGTGACCTGGATGCTCTCCTCGGCCGCGAGATCGGGGTCGCCGGTGACGTCGAGGATCTCGTAGGGCTGCGGGTTCTGGTGGTACAGGCCCACGGAGCCCTTGATGTCGACCTTGCGCTTCGGGTCGGGGGTGATGCGGAAGGAGAAGCGCGGGTCCACGGTGGCCAGCGCGAACTGCTCGGGGACCCAGTAGACGTCCGGTCGGATGCCCGGCACCAGCTTCACGCGCTCGTCCGCGAGGGAGACGCGCGCCTCGGCGAAGACCGCGGGGGCGAACGCGAAGACGGTGTCCTCGAGGGTGAGCGCTTCCCGCTCGGTGTTGGGGTCGTCTCCGAACGTGCGGACGTCCAGGGCCTCGAACGCGAACGAGAAGTCGATGTACGAGGCGATGATGTCGGTGCCGAGCACCAGCGAGAGGTGATCGTCGACCCGGATCGTCGCCTCGTCGCGCAGCATCCCGTAGACGACCTCGCCCGAGAACGTGGCGAACTGACCCACGCCGTAGACCTGCACGTCCTGGCCGACCGACCACGTCAGGTCGTTGACGAACTTCTTCGACGGCCGCCGCTTCCAGTGCATGCCCGCCCGCCAGAAGTCGGTCTGGATCGAGAAGTCGCCCTGGCTCGCCTCCCGGGTGGGGGAGCCGGGGTCTTCGATTCGAGTGCCGGCTCGGTCCTGGGAGTAGTAAGCGAGGACGGAGACGGTGTCCATCTTGTTGGGATGCAGCGTCAGCTTCCCCTGCACGTCGGTCCAGCGCGGGAAGATGATCCGGCTGATGTCGAGCGACGCCGGGGTGATCGCGGGGAGCACGATGTCGAGGTAGGAGCGGCGCGCCGCGATCACGAACCCGCCCACCGGATCGCCCCCGCCCTTGCGCGGGATCGTCCCGGTGATCGCGACCGACGCGTCGATCAGGTCCGCCTGCACCAGCCCGTGGATCGAGTCTTCGTACTCGGTGCGGGTGCGGACGTCGAGGATGCCCCCCGTGAGCCGCCCGTAGCGGCCGCCGAATCCGCCCGGATAGAAGTCGACGGACTCGAGCATCACGGGCGTCATGATCGAGCGCAGCCCCCCGAAGTGGAACAGCTGGGGGACGCGGATCCCGTCGATGTGGGGGCCGCTGTCTTCGGGGCCCGAGCCGCGCACGATGAGCAGCCCGAAGTCGAAGGGAGACCGGGCGACGCCGGGGAGGTTCTGGATGACGCGCACCGGATCGCCGAACGTGCCGGGGATGTGCTCGATCGTCTCGATGGCGATCGACCGACGGGTGACCTCCTTCTTCTCCTTGCGGACCCGCACGATCGTCTCGGGGATCCCGATCGCCCTCTCCCGCAGGAAGTAGACGACGTCGGTCGACTCGCCGGGACGGATCTCCTCCTCCGTCTCGAACCGATGGAAGCCGGGCGCGACCACGAGCGCGCGGTGCAGACCCACCGGGAGGCCGCGGAACTCGAAGCGGCCCGACGGGTCCGTGAGCGTCGTCAGGCCCGCGGACTCGACCTCGACCGTGGCGCCCCCGAGGGGCGTCCGTGACCCGCGCTCGCGGACGACGCCGGCGAAGTTCACGGGGCCGGTCTGGTCGGCTCCGGCCCCCTCCTCGGGGACCTCCGGCTCCTTGACGACGACCTGCTCCTCGAGCGTGAACGAGTAGGTGTAGGTGATCCGCACCGGCACGGGCGCCGGCCCCGCCATCGCCGGGGAGAACTCGAACTGCCACGCCGCGATCGCCGCCTGGAGCCCGAAGCCCCAGCCCGCCGGGGACTCGTCGAGGAGCCGCACGGCGTCCATGGAGCCCGCGGCCGAGACGTCGAGCTCGAGCAGCACGTCGCCCATCACGCCCGCGGCCTGGGCGACCTCGGGGTAGGGAGCCTCTACCTCCAAGGTGAGGGCGGGCATCTCGGTCAGCTCGGGGCCGGGCGCCGGGGGAGGGGGGGCGCCCGGGTCGACGGGCGGCCTCCGATCCTCGGGGAGGACGAACCGCACGACGTGGAAGTAGCGCCGCAGCTCGACGGGGAGATCGGCCTCGGGCGGGGCCTCGAACGTCGCGCCGGCGAGGGCCTCCGCGGCCGCCGCTCCCAGCCCCGCGCCCGGATCACGTACGATCTCGGCGACGGTGACGGCGCCCGCGGCGTCGATCGACAGCAGCAGCACGGCCGCGCCCTCGATCCCTGCGGCGAGGGCCTCTTCCGGGTACGTCGGGGGGGTGTTCTCGAGGAGGGCGGGGGTGGCGAACAGGCCCGGCTGGGCGGTGCCGGGGAGCGGCGCCGGGCGGGCCTCCTCGGCGGGAGGTGCCTCGTCCGGCACGGCCTCTGCCTCCTGGGCGAACGCAGCCCCGGGCGCGAGCGAGAGCAGGAGGACGAGGAGGCGGGTCACTCTTCGATGATCCAGGTGTACGCGTGGGTCATGCCCGTCGTGATGACGGGCTCTCCGTCCAGCTTGCCCGGGTTGTACTTGAACTTCTTCATCGCCTGTCGGGCCGCGGCGTCCAGCTCGGGGTGGACGCCCCGCATGACCTTGATGTCGAACGGCACGCCGTGCTCATTCACGGAGAAGATCAGCGTCACCGTGCCCTCGATCCCCTCTTCGAAGGGGACGGCGGGGTACTCCGGCACCTTGTAGTCGCGGATGAGGCGGGGCGCCTCCGTGATTCGGGAGAACGCCACCCGGGGCAAGGCCTTCACCTCGCTCGGGTCGGTGATCTCCTTCTCCGCCTCCTTCATGAGTGTGTTGCCGACCCGGGCCTTGAAGGAGCCGCCCTTGCTCGTGGAGCTCAGGCTCACGCCGAAGATCGGCGGCGGCGGGGGCTCGTCCGTGGGGGGCGGCGCCGTCTCCGTCATCGTGGGCGGGGGGGTCTCGGGGAGCTTCTTCTTTTCGACCACGGGCACGGGCGTGGGCTCCGGCTCGGGCTCCGGTTCGGGCTCCGGGGGCGGCGGCGGCTCCACGAGCACGAACTCGAGGGGCGCGAGCACCTCCTCCACGAGCTGGGGCTGGTACTTGAACACGTACCATCCCAGGACCCCGTTGAGGAGGACAGCGAGGAGGACCCCGATCGCGAGGCTGCGGTCCCACCAAGGCTCCTCCTCGGGGAGCTCCACCGGGATGAAGACGCGCTTCGGCGGGGGCGGCTCCGGGCCGGACGGATCCCCGGCGGCGCCGCCTTCGAGGACTCGTAACCGGGGTTGGGAGTGCATGGAGGGTCAGTCCGCCGGGGCCTCGTCGGGCCGCGCGGCGGGCCCGGCGTCCAACGCCATCGCCTGGTCGATGTTGACGGCGAACTTCGTCACGCCCTCCTGGCGCACGACGTCCATGACCTTCACGAACTCGCCGTGCCGCACGGCCTCGTCCGCGGCGATCGCCACCTGCACCTCGTTGCCGGTCTTCAGCTCCGCGCGGATCAGCGTGCGCAGGTCCTGCTCGGTGGTGGGCTCGCCGTTGAGGTACCAGTTGGCCTGTGCGTCGAGCGTGATCCCGAGGTTCGTGGTCTCGGTCTCCTCGCCGGTGGCGGCGTCGGGCAGCTCCACCTTGATCGACGGCGCGTTGATGATGGACGCGGTCACCATGAAGATGATCAGCAGCACCAGGATGATGTCCACCATCGGCGTGATGTTGATCGCGGTGATCGGCTCGTCGTCGCCCCCGGGGTCGAAGCTCGCGCCCACCTCACTGCTCCGCGCGGAGGCGGAACAGCACCTGCTGGTTCAGGGCGCCGCTCGAGCTGAGCGTCTTCTTGACCTCGCGCTGGAGGTAGTTGTAGGCGACCACCGCGGGGATCGCGACGAGCAGCCCGACCGCCGTGGCGACCAGGGCCTCGGAGATGCCCGCCATCACGGCCTGCGCTCCCTCGCTGCTCTCCAGGGAGAGGTCGCGGAACGCGCGGATGATGCCCAGGACGGTGCCGAACAGCCCCACGAACGGGGCGTTGGCGCCGACGGTGCCGAGGAAGGTCAGGCCGAGCTCGATCCGCTCCTTGCCGCGCTGCATCGCGACGCCCATCTGCTGGTCGACGACCTCACTCCCGTTCTCCGCGTAGCGCAGGGCGTGCTGGAGGACCTTCGCCTCGAGGCAGTCGAGCTCCTCCACGTCCGTGCGGAAGGCGTCGAGGTCGCCCCCGCCCACGAGCGTGGCCACCTTGCGGCGCAGCTCCCGGGCCTTGCGGGCGTTGAGGGCGAACTGGACGATCTTCCACAGAACGACGACCGTCGACGCGACGAACACGACGATCAGGAAGTAGAGGACCCACTCCGCCTGGAGCAGCTCGCTCTCCATGAAGCGCTCTACGAACGCACTCTCCTGCTCCTGCATCTGGGCTCCCGCGGGACCCTGGCGGGCCTACTGCTGCGAATGGATTGCAGAGTCTAAGCCCTCGCGGGTGCGTGACAAGGGCACGCGCACGAAGGGGGGCCGCGGCGGAGGTCCGCGCGTGGGAGATCGCGTCGATGTCGGGGGAATGATGGAGGCGACGACCGGACTCGAACCGGTGAATGAGGGATTTGCAATCCCTTGCCTTACCACTTGGCCACGTCGCCTCAGGGGCAGGGATTGTCCGGGGGGCTCGGCGGCCTGTCAACCCGCGTCCGCGCGGCGGTCCCCGAGGCCGGTCCTGTGCTACACCTCCTCCGCGATGCGTCCCCCGTTCGTGCCGCTCTCCGCCGTCATCGTCGCCGCCAACGAAGCCGCCCGCGTGGGCGCCGCGGTGGCGTCCGTCCTGCCGTGGGTCGATGAGGTGCTGGTGGTCGACGGAGGCTCCCGAGACGACACCGCCGACGTGGCCCGCGCTGCGGGGGCGCGGGTCCTCTCGCACCCATGGGAGGGGTACGTCGCCCAGAAGCAGTGGGGCGCCGACCACGCCGCTCACCACTGGATCGTGTCGCTGGACGCCGACGAGCGGGTGGACGAGACGCTCGGGGCCGCCCTCGGAGGCGCCGCCGCGGCGATGAACTCCGTGGGTGAGTCGGGGGCGCGCGTCCGCCGCGTGAACTTCCTCGACGGGCGGCCGATCCGCGCCACGGGCTGGGGGCGCGACCTCCACGTCCGCCTGTTCGACCGCCGTCGGGCCCGCTGGGGGGGCGTCGATCCTCACGATCGGGTCGTGGGCGCGCGCGGCCCCGTCCTCCCCGGCGTCCTCCACCACGACCCCGACCGCTCCACGCGCGCGTACGTGCGCGGGACCGTCCGCCACGCCCGCACCAAGGCCGCCGGCATCGCCGCCGGAGGCCGCCCCGCGCCGTGGGCGCCCGCGCTGCACGGGGTCGCCCACTGGGCGCGGAAGGCCGTCACCGCGCCCCTCGACGGGCGTCGCGGCTGGACGATCGCGTGGGTCGGCGCGAAGGGCACGGCCCGGGCCTATCGGCTCGCCCGGAGGGTGCAGTGAAGCTCGCCCTCGTCCATCGGCGGTTCGGGCTCGACGGCGGCACGGAGCGGTTCCTCGAGGGCCTCACCCGCGGCCTCCACGAGCGGGGCCACGACATCGAGATCTATTGCGCGGACGTGGACCCCCGGTTCCGTCGCACCCGGGTCGCGTCGTTCCGGGCGCTGCTCGGGAAGGGGCCCTCGGCGATCCTTCGGGCGCTGCTCCTCTTCGCGTCCGCGGCCCTCCGGGTGAACCGCCGCCGGTACGACGCCGTCCTCCACCTCGGCCGCACGGGCCCGCGCGACGTCTACCGCGCAGGCGGCGGCTGCCATCGCACGTGGTTCGACCTCCTGCGGTCCCACGCCACGGGCACGGTCGAGCGGTGGTCGCTCGAGTGGTCGCTCAAGCACCGCTTCCTCCTGTGGCACGAGCGCCGCGCGCTCGCCTCGTCGACGGTCGTGGTGCCCTCCGAGCGAGCGAAGGACGACCTCGTCGCGGCCTACGGGGCGGCCGCCGGGGGCGTGCGCGTCATCCCCAACGGGACCGACCTCGACCGCTTCCATCCGAAGGGGCGCTCCCTCTTCTTCCAGGACACCCGCGCCGCGCTGGGACTTCGACCCGAAGAGCTGGTGTTGCTGTTCGTGGGGAGCGACTTCTGGAGGAAGGGCCTGGACTCGGTGCTGCACGCGCTCACGAAGCTCGAATCGGGGCACGAGGACCTGCGCCTGCTCGTCGTGGGTGGCGACCGTCGTCGGGATCGGTTCGCGGCCCAAGCCGAGGCGCTCGGCCTGCGCGGGCACGTCACCTTCCTCCCCGGGCACGACGCGCCCGAGAAGCTGTACGCCGCCTCGGACCTCGTGGTGCTCCCCACGCGCCACGACCCCTTCGCCAACGTCACGCTCGAGGCCCTGGCCTGCGGGGTCCCGGTGGTCACCTCGGGCTGCAACGGCGCGGTGGAGGCGATCGCCGACTGCGAGGCCGTGAGGGTCGTGGAGGATCCGAACGACGCGGCCGGGATCGCGGCCGCGATCGACGAGCTGCTGGACCCGTCGCGGGCGCCGGAGCTGCGCGCGGCCGCCCGGGCCACGGCCGAGCGTTCGGGGGAGGGCCCCGCGGTGGCGCGGTGGGAGACGCTCCTCGCGGAGGTGGGGCGGGACCATGAGTGAGGCCCCGCGCCGCTTCGGGCGCTTCCGGCGCGTCCTCCGCGCGCTCGTCCTCGCGGGCCTCGCCACGGCCCTGATCGGGACGATCGTCCTCTACGTCCTGTATCGAAAGCACGTCGTGGAGGAGCCGGGCGACCACCTCGCCAGGGACCACATCCAGCGCCTGATCAGCCAGGAGTCGCCGGTCTACTACCGCGACGGAGCCACGAAGATCGGGGTCTTCTTCGACGAACAGCACCGTCAGTACGTGCCCTTCGACGCGATGCCCCGGGACTTCGTCGACGCGCTGGTGTCCGCCGAGGACCAGGACTACTGGACGCACTTCGGCTTCTCGATCCGCGGCATCTCCCGGGCCATGAAGGAGAACCTGCTGGCGGGCCGGGTGGTGGCGGGCGGCTCGACGCTCACCCAGCAGACCGCGAAGAACCTCTTCAAGCGACGCGCGCGGACCTACGAGGAGAAGCTGAAGGAGCTGGTGAACGGCCTGCGCCTCGAGGCTCACTACTCGAAGGAGGAGATCCTCGAGTTCTACTCGAACCAGTTCTACGTGAACGGCAACGGCCGAGGCCTCGCGATCGCCGCGCGCTTCTTCTTCGACAAGGAGGTCTCGGAGCTCGACCTGCTCGAGTGCGCGTTCCTCGCGGGGGTCGTGAAGTCCCCCGAGCGCTACAACCCGTGGGTCGCCGGCGACGCCCGGGCGGCTCGAAACCGAGAGCGGTCCCGGGATCGCGCCCACTACGTGCTCGGCCGCATGCTCGACGACGGCCGCATCGACCTCCCCGCCTACGAGGCAGCGATCAGCCGGGACCTGCCATTCTCGCGCGGCACGTTCCGCTACGAGCGTTCGGTGGTGCTCGACGAGGTGGAGCGCGAGCTGGCGCGGTCGCCGATCCGGGAGGTGCTCGCCGCACACGGGATCGACGATCCCGGGACCGCGGGCCTGCGCATCACCACCACCCTCGATCGCCAGATGCAGGAGGCGTCGGTCTACGGGCTGCGGCACCACCTCTCGAACGTCGGCGTTCAGCTCGAGGCGCCCGAGGTGGAGGCCCTGCTGACGGCCGCGCCGAAGCTGCGTCCGATCGACGCGGACGCGGTCGTCCCTCGCAGCTTCCACCGCGGCGTGCTCACGGGCGTCGACCCGAAGAAGCGCACGGCGACGGTCGAGCTCGGGGGCATCGAAGGGACGCTCGACGCCGCCGCCAACCAGCGCATGGCCCTCGCGCTCGCCAAGGCGAAGGCCGAGAACACGTGGACGACGGTCAAGCGGAAGGACGTCACCGCCTTCCTCGAAGAGGTCGAGCCTCACGTGGGCGAGGGCGTGCAGGTCTCCATCCGGAGCCTCGCCGATGACGGGACCCCGGTCCTCGACTGGGAGACGACGACCGAGCTCCAAGGGGCCGTCATCATCCTCGAGCGGGGCGAGGTCCGCGCCATGGTGGGAGGAGCGCGCAACGCCGACTTCAACCGGGCCGCCGTGGCGAAGCGGCAGTTCGGCTCGACGTGGAAGCCCTTCATCTTCCAGGCCGCCCTGCAGCTGGGATGGTCCTCCATGGACCCCCTCGACAACCGGCGGGCGGTCTTCCCCTACCAGACGACCTTCTACTACCCGCGGCCGGACCACCGCGGCGCCCCCGAGTCGGTGTCGATGGCTTGGGCCACGGCGAAGTCCGAGAACCTCGCCTCGGTGGAGCTGCTGTACACGCTCTCGGACCGGCTCAACGAGGAGCAGTTCCGACGCGTGGCGGAGGCGGCCGACGTGCTGCCCCGGCCGGGCGAGCCCCGGGGCGAGTTCGTGCGGCGTGTGCAGGACGCCGGGGTGCTGCCGACGGAGCAGAAGCTCGTCGACGGCCTGTTCGATCGGGTCAAGGAGGACCTCATCGTCGATCTCGCGTTCGACGGCCTCGATCGGGACGGCGAGATCCTCGCGGACCTGCGCTACGGGATCGGCTTCGGGGCCGAGGCCGAGCGGCTCGAGGAGAATCCGGACCGACTCCCCGCCGCCGAGCTGGCGACGCGTCGCGGGCTCCTTCGGGCCAACTTCCTCCGCCAGGAGCGCCTGGCCGGGACGTTCACGGAGGCCCGTCGCGCCCTGCTGGAGACGGTGCGGAGCGGGCAGGACCCGTGGCCGGAGGCGCTGCAGGGCCTGTACCTGGTGCCCGCGCCGGGGCCGCGGCCGCGCCTCGGGTGGGCCGAGGTCCCTCCCGACGGCTGGGAGCCCCTCACCACCTCGCTGCTGCAGCGCGTGCTCGCGGGGGAGTCGCCGCTCTCGATCGCCGAGGAGCCGGTCGAGCCGCCGCCGGGTGAGGACGAGGACGCCCCCGACTCCGAAGAGGCGGACGCCGAGCCGGACCCCTTCGACGTGGTCGCCGAGGAGCAGGCGGCGGATGGAGCCGTGGAGCGGACTCACGAGCCCGACGCGGCCGCCGAGGCCGTCGCGGCGGAGGACGAGTCGGCCGAGGCACCCTCGGGCGCCGGGGCCGCGTTCCGATGGATCGAGCTCCTGGACCCCGACCACGTGTTGCTCGAAGGCCTCCTCACTCCCCGCGTGGTCGAGCGCGTCCGCAGCGCCGTCGAGGCCGCGCGCCGCCGGCTGGGCGCCAAGCCGGAGCTCTACAGCCCGTCGCTGCTGGCGTACTGCCGGGACTACCGAGTGCTGGCGAACCTTCGCTACGTCGAGCGCTTGGCGCGCACGGCCGGGGTCCGCTCCGAGATCACGCCGGTCCTCTCGATGCCGCTGGGGTCCTCGGACGTCACGCTCCTCGAGGCGGCGCTGATGTACCAGCTGATCCTGCGGGGGGAGACGTACCGGTTCTTCTCGGACGCGCTGGTGCCGGCGCCCGAGTCGCCCGCTCCCGGCCTCGAGTACGCCTCTCAGGCCGACGACCTCGGCGCGCTCCCGGCGGTGGGGATGGTCTCCGAGGTGCGGACGGCGGACGGCACGCTGATCTTCCGGCTCGACCGCGACTCCCGGCCCGTGCACGACCCGGCGCTGTCGGCGGAGCTTGCCGCGATGCTCGGCGCGGTGGTCGACCACGGCACCGGGGGACGGGCGCGGGGCCGCGTGAAGCCCACGGCGTCTACTGAAGAGCGCAGCAAGGAACTGGCGGACCTCGGCCTCGCCGTGCCGCTCTTCGGGAAGACGGGGACGACCAACTCCTACCGCAACTCCGCCTTTGTGGGGTTCGTCCCGGGCGTGGCGGCCGGGAGCGATCGCCTCCGGGTCGAGGACGGCCTCGTGGTGGCGGCCTACGTCGGTTACGACGACAACCGGGAGATGCGCCGCGGCTCGATCCGCATCGCCGGCGCGTCGGGCAGCCTGCCGGTGTGGATCGAGGCGGCCCGAGGCGTGGGCCGCGCGAGCCTGCTGGGGGATCGGCTCGACCTCGCGGACCTCGCGTTCAGCGGCGCGGACGTGGTCCCCCTGGCCTGGCACGCGTCCCTGGTCCCCGCCCGGATCGACCTGCGCACCGGGCTCCCGGTGGAGGCCGCGCCCAAGGGTCCCGGCGGGACCGGCGAGCCCGACGCGGAGGTCGCCGACAGGTCCGCGGGCACGACGATCCTGTACCGTCGGCGCGAGCCTCGGGCCTTCGCGCCCCTCGCCCCCGTGGAGACGGTTCGTTGATGCGCGCCTCGATCATCCCGACGCTCTTGATGGCCCTCGCGCTGGCCGGCTGTCCGTTCGAGCGGACGAACACGGAGACGAGCGGCTCGACCGCCGCGAGCGAGCCCCGCCCCGAGGACACCCGCAGGATCCGTGAGCTCGAGACCGAGAACCGCCGCCTCAGGGCGCTCGCCCGGGCCGCGGAGGGGGGCGGATCCCCGGTCGTCGTGGAGCCCGCTCCGCCCCCGCCGACGCTCGCCGAGGCGAGTCGTCTTCGAGACGAGGGCGACGTCGCCGCCGCGGTGCAGCTCGGCCTCGAGGTGCTGGACGGCCTCAACGACGCCGGGGTCGACGCCCCACGCCTCGCCATGGTGCTCGGAGAGTGGGCCTTGGAGGCGAACGAGGCGGGCCTCGCCGAGCGGCTGTTCCGAGAGGCCGGCGCCGCCGCCGAGTCCGCGGCGGATCTGGTCGAGCAGGCGCGGGTCCGGGAAGGAGTCGCGCGGGCGACGGCCCTCGGTCCGGACGCCGCGGCCCTCGCCGAGGCGGGGGCCCTTCGAGAGGGCGGCGACCTCGGGGGCGCGGCCCTGGCGCTGGACGCCCTGATCGCCGACGGCGAGGACCGAGAGGTGGTCGCGCGCGCCGAGGCGCTGCGCGCGACGGTTCAGGAGGAAGCCGAGGAGCTGGCGACGGAGCGGCTGGACCGTTCGGACGCGCTCCTCGCCGGCCCCGGACCGTGGGACGCGGTGGGGGACCTGCTCGACGGCGTGGAGGCCCTGCCCGACGGTGCCTGGGACATCGCCGAGGTGCGACGCCTCCGCGGCTGGTACCGCAGCCGCGCCAAGGAGGCGGGCAGCGTGGCCGTGGTCGCGGAGGAGCAGCGGCTGCAGACCCTCCTCGCGGACGCCCGGGCCCACGTCGCGGCGGAGCGCTATCGGGACGCCGTCACCGCCTATCGCGCCCTGGACGGGAGCGCGCTGCAGACCCAAGCCCGGGACGAGGCCCGCTCGGCCATCGACACCTTGGTCAAGGCCGAGCGCGAGCGCGCCGGGAAGCTGTTCGTGTCGGCGCGGAAGAAGCCCGACGCGACCCTCAAGAAGCAGGCCCTCGAAGAGATCGCGGGGCTGCTGCGCGGGCTCCTGGACGAGTTCCCGGAGAGCACGTACGCGGGGCGCGTCCGCGACAACCTGACGGTCGTCGAGAAGGAGCTGGCGAAGACGCTCTAGACGGGGTCGGGGTCGGCGTCCCGGAGGCGTGGTAGCAGGGGAGGGACTCGAACCCTCGACCTCGCGATTATGAGTCGCGCGCTCTAACCAGCTGAGCTACCCTGCCGCGCCTTTTCGGGGGCCTCCGGCCGTGCCGAGCCGGGTTTTTAAGGGAGCCGATCCGGGGCGTCAAGCGCCCGGTCCCGAACATGACAGTCACCTCCCCGGACCCCACGATCAACGACTCGGGCGCCCCCCGCGCGACGTGGCGCGCGACGCCGTCCGGAACGCCCCTCGGGCTCCGCGTCCTCGACTCGCTGCTGCGGTTCCTGCCGCTGCGGGTCGCGGAGGTCCTGGTCTGGCCGCTCGTGCTCATGTGGTTCATCCACTTCAACCACCCGCGCATCGCGGTGCAGCGGGCGATGCAGCGGATGGGACGGCGACCGACCCTCTGGTACGCGCTGCGCGCCTACTTCGCGTACTCGGCCGTGCTCGTGGAGCGCTGGCACCTGATGTCCGGGAGGCTCCGCCCGACGCTGGACCGCGAAGGGTCCACGGGGATCGAGATCATCGAGCAGGCCGTCGCCGGCGACGGGGCGCTGGTGTTCCTCGGCGGGCACTGCGGAGCGCTAGAGTTCGGCTCGGTGGCGCTCGAGGAGCTGGGTCGGCCGGTGCGGCCGGTGGCGGTCGCGGATCCGGGGGCCGGGGCGCTCCTCTCCGGGGTCGGCGATCCGGCGAAGGGCATCGGCGGGCAGTCCTCGACCATCGTCGCGGACGGCACGGTGCGGAGCGGGTTGAAGATGCTGAAGGCGCTGCGGGCGGGGGAGATCCTGTGCTTCAAGGCCGACCGCGTGCTCCCCGGCACCGACGACGAGACCGTGGAGGTGCCCTTCTTCGGGGAGCGCGTCCCCGTCCCTCGCGGGCCCGTCCGCATCGCCCTCACGGCCCGGGCCACGGCCGTCGTCGTGTCGGTCTTTCGGGTGGGGGTCGCGCGCTATCGCGTCGTGGCCGACCCCCTCGATCTCGACGGTCGAGACCCGGACGAAGTCACAGCGCGCTTCGTGGCCCTCCTCGAGGAGCAGATCGCGAACCAGCCCCACCAGTGGTTCAACTTCTATCCCTACTGGTCGTCGGACGCGGCCGTGGTGGCGGAGCACCCCGAAGAGGTCCCGCTCAGCGCACGCGCGGCCGAGCACGCGCTGTGGGGCGCCGTCGCGGCCTCGACCGCCCTCCTCGGCCTGGACGCGGTCCTCGGCGACTCCCTGCTCTGGGCGCTGCCCGCCGGTGCTCTGGCGGAGCGGGTGGTGGCGGGGCTCGGGGCCGTGTCCTGGGGGATGGCCGCGGGGGTGATCGCGGGCGGGACGGGCATCCTCGTGGGGGGAGAGAAGAGCCTCCACGGACGTCGAAACCTGCGCGCACACGCGGCGGCTTGGGCGGCCCCGCTGGTCGCCGTCGCCGGGCCCCTCCTGCTCGGCGCCGGGCTGCTCCAGGCGGCGACGGCGCAGGGTTGGGCAGCGGCCGCGGTGGCCGCGGCTTGGGGACTCGCGGTCGGCGCGCTGGGGCCCTCGCAGCGGATCGTCGCGCTCGCCGCCGTGACGACGGGCTGGATCGCCGCGTTCCTCTAAGGCGGGCCGGGGTCGGCCGCTCAGGGCGCCCCGCTGCCCCGCAGGCCCGCGACCGCGAGCCGGTCCAGGAGCTCCTCGTCGAGCCCCGAGAAGTGCAGGAACAGCTGCTCGAGATCCGCGTCGGGCAGCCCCGCGGCCTGCTGGAGATCCGCCAGGGTCCCGACGGCCTGCAGGCGGCCGTGGGCGAGGACGCCGATGCGATCGCAGACCTTCGCGACGAACGGCAGCACGTGGGACGACAGGAGCACGGTCTTCCCCTGTTCGCGGAGCCCCTCGACCACCCTGCGGAACAGGTACACGGACGGCGGGTCGAGGCCGTTGGTGGGCTCGTCCAGGAGCACCACGCGGGGCTCTCCCAACAAGGCTGCGGCGAGGGCCGTCTTGCGCAACATGCCCTGGCTGAACCCCTTGAGGGCGCGGCCGCGGGCGTCCTTGAGCTCGAACAGCTCGAGCCAGCGCTCGATGCGTGTGGTGAGCTCGTCGCCCGTCACGCCTCGGAGGCCCCCCGCGAAGCGCAGGAACTCGTCCGCCGACAGGGCGGGGTAGAGCTGAGGGAACTCCGCGAGGTAGCCGAGGGCGGACCGCACGCCGTCGGGGTCCGTGGCCGGGTCGGCGCCCGCCACCTCGATGCGGCCCGCGTCGGGGCGGATCAGGGTGGCGATGCAGCGGTTGAGCGTCGTCTTGCCCGCGCCGTTCGCGCCCAGCAGCCCGAACACCTCCCCCGGCTGCACCGTGAAGGACACGCCCGCGAGGGCGCGGGTGTCCCCGTAGGACTTCTCCACTCCCTCCACCAAGATCACGGGAGCGCTCCGCGCTCCTTGGGCGAACCCGCCCGCGGCTCCTCGCGGAGCGCGTCCGATTCGGCCATCGATCGGTTGTTCACCAGGTCACCTCCACGCCGTCGTAGCGGTCGACGCCGCGGGCGTACATGCCGGCGGTGCCCGCGAAGTAGACCAGACCGAGGAGGGGATGAACCAAGGACGCCCCCGCCACGGCCACGGCCACGACGGGCAGGGCGAACGCGAGGGTCGCCTCCCCCGCGATGCGACGCCCCACCGTGCGTGTCATCGCGTAGGCGACGGTGTAGTGGGCCATGGCGAGCTCGAGCGCGAGCACCGCGGGCGCCACCGTGGCGAGCATGCCGAGGTGGCGGCCGCCGTCGGCCCAGGCCGCGACGGCGAGGATGATCCCGCCGTGCAGCAGGGCGAAGGCGCCCGCGTAGGCGTGCGCGGCCAGGGACGCGCGGGCCCCCGGCCGGGGCGCGGTCCGCTCCCAGACCATCGCGGCGTTCCGCAGGACATGCACCCCGGGGCCGGCCGCATACGCGACGGCCGCCCCGCCCAGGGCCGTGGCCTGCAGGACGCGCCACAGGAACGCCTCGGGCCGCAGGTGCCCCTGCAGCTCTCCCGCGAGGAAGACGCCCGCGAGGGGCGAGAGCAGGAGCAGGAACAGCGCCCGGCCGTCCCAACCCCGCGCCAGCAGCACGACGTCGCGCGTCCAGCGCGCGCGGATCGGGGCGGGGAGGGGGACGAGGCGCTCGAGGACGCGCCAGAGGCGGGGCAGGGCGAGGCGCTCGGCGCGGTCCGCGACGGAGGCCGCCCGGGCGTAGCGGAGGTCGAAGGTCCCGTCGAGTCCGCGACCGACCCCGAACCCGAGGACCGCCGCGACGGCGCAGACGGCCACGGCGGCGAAGGGCACGGCGACCTCCGGCGGGAGCGCGAGGCCCGGAGGGACGAGGACGATCGCGCCGGCTCCGACGGCGGCGGGGAGCCCGCCCGCCCGCGGGGCCGACCCGGCGAGGCGATCCCGGAGGACGACGGCGGCCCGCAGCGCGGCTCGATCGAGCACCGTCCCGGCCACGAAGACCGCCACGGCGCCCGGCAGTCCGGCCGCCCCGAATCCGCACGCGGCGGCGAGGATCCTCGGCGGCATCGACCACCAACCCAGCTCCGCCTCGCGCACCCTCAGGAGCCCGCGAGGGCCCAGCGGCTGGGTGCGCAGGAAGTCGTTCTCGGGGGTGCCGAAGAGGAGGAAGTCGGCGGTGCGGTGCGAGACCGTGCAGAGGACCGCGAGGGTCGCGAACACCACCGCCGCCGCCCGTCCGGCGTCCACCGCCGCGTCCGCCGCGAGCCCATGGAGCACGAGGGCGACCACCGCGAGGCCGACCCAGCCGAAGGGATCCAGCAGGGCGTCGCGGGCGACGCGCCGCCTCAGATCGACGGCGATGTCCACGGGGGCCGTCATCGCGCTCGGGCGTCCCGGGCCGCGTCCAGGCGACGCCCCAGGTCCTCGGCGGTGGGCGGCTTGCACGGGCTGTCGACCTCGAAGCGGAGGGCGTCGTCCAGCGCGTCGCGCATGCGGTTCACGCAGGCGTCGAGGCTCTCCGGCACGGAGTCGGGATCCGCCAGGCGGGTCGGGCCGCAGTCGGTGGCGACGGCCGAGTACGCGCCCCGCGCCGCGTGCGCCTGCCGCTGGTAGCCGACCTCCTTGAGGAAGTACTGGTGGGCGTGCGGCACCAGCCCGAACACCACGCCGTTGGCCGCCAAGGACACGGAGAAAGTGGCGAGGAGGCGCCGCCCGAAGTCCGGCATCTCGGGATGCACCGCGGGGGGGACCAGTCCCGCCGCCGTCGCCACGCTCACCGCGGACAGGACGCCCATGAGGCGCAACTTGAGGTGGTTCTTGCCCACCTGCTCGTCGTAGTGGCCCGCGACGGCCTGGAGGCGATCGGCGAGATCGTTGTACTCGGTGACGGCCGCCGCGCGCCGGGCGTCCAAACCGACGGCCACGGGGTCGACGCGGAAATCGAGGGGCGTGGGCGCGTGGGCACAACCCGCGACGAGCAGCGAGACGAGGACCGCCGCGACGGGGCCGCGAGGGAGGGGGCCGAACACCCTGCTGCTATACAGCAGCGGTGCTGCGTACGTCACCCGCCCTCGTCGGGATGGTCCACCTCGGGGCCCTCCCCGGCGCCCCCCGCGCGCGTCCCCTGCAGGAGACCCTGGAGCGGGCCCTGGCGGACGCGGGTGTGCTCGCCGACGCCGGCTTCGACGGGGTGTTCGTGGAGAACTACGGCGACGTCCCGTTCCACCCCGGCGCCGTCCCCGCCGTGACGGTGGCCGCCATGACCCGGGTCGCGACGGCCCTCCGCGCGCGCCTCCCGTCCACGGTCTCTCTGGGCATCAACGTGCTGCGAAACGACGCCGCGGCGGCCCTCGCGGTCGCCACCGCCGCGGGCGCCGACGCCATCCGCGTGAACGTGCACTCGGGGGCGCGGGTGACCGACCAGGGCGTGATCGAGGGGCGGGCGTGGGAGACCCTGCGGCTCCGCGAGGCGTGGGGCGGGGACGTCGCGATCTGGGCCGACGTCGCCGTCAAGCACTCCACCGCCCTGGGACCGCCCCGGCCCCTCGCGGAGGACGTGGCCGACCTGGTGCATCGAGGCCGCGCCGACGCCGTGATCGTCACCGGCTCCGGCACCGGCCGGCCCGTGTCCACGACCGAGCTGCGGGACGTCGTCGAGGCGGCCGGGGCGGCGCCCGTCTACGTCGGCTCCGGGGTCACGCTGGAGACGGTGGGCACCCTGCTGGCGAGCGCCCACGGCGCGATCGTGGGGACCGCCCTCAAGGTCGGCGGCGTGACCACCGCGCCGGTCGATCCGGCCCGCGCTCAGGCCTTGGTGGCCGCCGCGAAGCGCACGTAGTCCTCCGGTCGGTTCATGTTCCCGAGCACGCTCGGGTCCTCCACGGGGATCCGCAGCAGGCGGCGCGTGGCCCAGGAGAACAGCTCGTCGATCCGGTCCCCGCGCTCGCCCTCGTAGAGGCGTCGAATGAGGTCGGGTCCCGCCAGCACGGGGTGTCCGTCTCGACCGGCGTGGGTGGGGAGGGCGGCGAGGGGCGTGGGGTCCGCGGAGCGATAGCCCGCCGCGACGCGGTGGAGGACGGAGGCGGCGACCACGGGCACGTCGACGGGCGTGAACCAGGCGGGGAGGTCGGCGGGCAGCGCGTCCAGGGCGAGGAGGAGGCTCTCCCGGGGGCCGGAGCCGTCCACGTCGGGGTTCGCGATCCACCGGACGTCGTCGACCTCGCCGACCGCCTCCCGGATCGCGTCCAGGTCGTCCCCGCACACCACCGCGACGGGGCCGAACCCGGCCTCCCGGAACCGCGCGATCCATGCCCCCAGGAGCAGCCCGTCGCCCCACGGCAGGAGCGGCTTGCTCCGGCCCATGCGCGACCCCCGACCGGCCGCCAGGATCGCGACGCCGGCCGCCCGCGAGTCCAGCGCGGGTGTTGAAAACTCTGTGGAGTCCACTGGGGATCGCACCGTTTCTTCCTGCGATTCCGCGGGGTTCTCCGGATTGCCTCCACCTGAGCACCGGCGGGCCTGTGGAGAACTCTGTGGAGCATCTCTGGTAAAGCCCCGTTCGGGCCTGATTCCGTTGGACTTTCCCCGGTTTGCTCGGATTCGGGGCAACTTCCGAAATCGGCCTCCAGGGCCCGTTTTCGCCGCTTCTCGTCCGTCGAGGCGGTGGGTCCGGGTGCGTCGTGTCGGCGTTTTCCCCACGTGTGGACAACCTCGGCTCGAAGATCGCGCCGGAAGTGCCCGGCGCGGCGGCGTTTTTCGCCTCGGGGCGGGGGCTCCCGGACCCTCCCCGAATGGTACTTCACGCACGACGCTCGGCGCCCCGCTATCGTCCGACGCCGTGCATCCTCCCGCTCGCCGTCGTGTCGCTCTCCGTGTCCTCGCGACCCTCGCCCTCCTCCTCCTCTGTCTCTCGACGGCGACCCCGGCGGACGCGGCGCGCCGAAGCCTGAGATACGGCTTCATCGAGGACCGGATCGAGTCCTTCCGGTTCGAGCTCACCCGCACGACCACCACCGCCATGGACCACCTGCCGGCGGAGGCGGACGACTACGACATCGGCTCGCTGACGTCGCGCATCGCCACCGTGGAGACGCGGCTCGAGGGTCGGGTCGAGCGGCTGCTCGCGCGGGTCTTTCGGGACTTCTCCAGCGGCCTCGTCACGCGCCTCGTGGACCTGGACGGCACGATCGCCCGCGCCGGCGGCGAGCCCGCCCCGCTCGACACGGACGTGCTCGAGGGCAAGTCGGTGTCGTTCCGCGTGCTGCCCAGCGGAGAACTGCTGGACTCGTCGGGGTGGGCGCACCTCGCGGGGGCAGGCCGCGGCGGCGATCTCGTCTCGGAGCTGCTCCTCCAGACGGTCATGCGCCTCCCGCGCGACGTGCCCCGGGTGGGCCGGCCGGTCCCCTCCAGCTACCGGGTCCGCGTGCCCGTGGACGCCTTCGTCACCCGGGACCAGAACTGGATCGTCGCGTTCGAGAAGGCCGAGGCGCCCGACGGCTGTCGCGGCTGCACGGCCATCTCCTACCGGGGCGAGATCACGGAGACCGGGAAGGACAAGCACCCGGCGCGGCCGATGAAGATCACCGGCAAGGGGACCGTGTCGGGGACGATGGTCCTGTCCCGCGGCGCCCGCGCGCTCCTCCAGCACGACTTCGCCTTCGACTGGGAGCGCACCGTCGAGTCGACGCGCTCCAACGGGACGCTGAGGGGCCGGGTGAAGCAGACGGAGCGGGTGGTCGGCAGCCTGCGCGCGGAGGACGGGAAGTGATCCGCCTGCTCACCACAGCGGCCGTCCTCGCGGGGCTCCTGCCCGGCGCGGCGCTCGCCCAGGGCATGGGGGGCGACCCGAAGGACCGCCTCGACTGGCCCGGCTCACCCACCGATCGGTACCTGACCTCGGACGAGCTCCGAGACCGGCTGCACGCGGCCACGGACGGCTTCTTCGCCTGCTTCCGCGCGTCTCTGCGGAGCAAGCCCGAGGGAGGGGCGTCCGTCACGTTCGTGGTCGATCGCGAGGGTGAGGCGGGGTCGATCGAGGTGGACCGGGGCAAGGCGCCGGAGTCGTTGGTGCCCTGCGTGCAGCAGGTCGTCGCGGGCATCGAGTTCGGCGCGCACGACGGCGACCCGTTGGACGTCTCCTACCCGCTCGTCTACGAGGTGGACACGCGCGGCGCGCGGATCCTCCCGTACCCGATCGTGTTCACGCGGCCGCGCCCGGTGCGCCTGCCGCTGCTGGGCCTGCCCCTGGACGTCACCCCCGGGGAGCTTCGGATGCTCGAGCTGATCCTCACTGAGGACGCCCCCGCGGAGCCCGAGCCGCCGCCCGAGCCCGAAGACTCGCCCGCCGAGGGGGAGGCCGTGGAGCCCGCGTCCGACGACCCGGCCGCCGAGGGGGCCGAGTGACCACGCCGGACGAGAGCGTCGACCTCGTCCTGCGGGAGTGCCGCTTCGTGCCGGACCGCGCGGCGCTGATCGCCCTCCTGCCCGGCATCGAGTACGCCGTCCCGCCCCTGCGCGCGCTCGTGTTCGCGGACGACGACGACGCGGCCTACGGCTACCCCGTGCTCCCCTCCGTCCCCCTCGCGAGGGCGCTGGAGACGGCCGCGACCGGTCTCCTGGAAGCCGCGATGGACGGCCGCGACGTGCCCCTCGGGCCCCCGGAAAAGGACGGGCTCGTCCAGGTGGTGGGCGACCTGTGGGCGCGAGCCCGGGCGAGCGGCGCCGAGCACGACCTCGGCGGCGTCCTCCACCTCCACGTGGCGGGCCTCCTGTCCACGTTCTTCCACCCCTGGGAGTCCCCCGGGCCCGTCCTGCAGGGGCTCGCCGACCTCGAGCGCAAGGAGCCCCAGCGTCACGCCGCCCTCAAGCTCGCTGTCGTACACGGGATCCTGGATCGCACCGAAGCGGCCGTGCACGCGGTGGCCGACCTCATGGGCGGGTCCAACCCCGACCTCCTCGGCAGCGTCCTGCGGGCGAACCCGCTCGTCTACGCCTCCCCCGTCGACGGCCTGCACGAGGCGTTCGACCTCCGCTCCCTGTTCCCGACCAACTCGGGCCTGGAGCACGACGTGTGGGTGGCCCTCCGTGGATTCTTCGGCGCCCTCATCGTGAGCGCGGACGCCCGGGACGCGGCCGGAGAGCCGACGCCGCGCGACAGCTGGTTCTTCGAGCGGTTCGCGGGCGGCGCCATCGTCACGAAGGCGGCAGGCCTGGAGCCCACGGACGCGGACGGCACGCCCCTGGACGTGTCCCACGGCGAGAAGATCGCGTGGCTCCTCTCCCTGCAGGAGGAGCCGATCCGCTACCTGGCCCACCACCTCGCCGGCTTCCTCCCGCCGAAGCGGCCCAAGGTCGTCGCGTCGAAGGACTGGAAGCGCTTCTCCCAGCCGGGGGCCGTGCTCGAGCTGCTCGACGGCTACCTGGCCGTCTGTCGCGACGTCCTCCGTTGGGACTTCTTCAACGCGCTCCGAGGCTTCGTGGAGCCGGTGGACACGATGGCGGGCCTCCTGTCCCTTCAGGGTCGCGCGCTCGTCCCGGAGGCGGTGGCGATCGACTTCGCGGGCGCCGGCGAGCTCATCCCTCGGCGCCGACGCGGGACCTGCGTGGCCGTGGAGATCGTGGACTTCAGCCGCACCGTCGACGCGATGCTCCTGGAGGGCGAGGAGTTCGACGACCGAACCCCGGTCATCGCGTCGGACGGGGACTTCGCCGCGCTCTGTCTGCAGGCGGTGTACGCCGTGCGCAGCAACCTCGCGGGGTGGGGCGGCCGCGCCCAGTCCTTCTCCGAGGGGCGCACCCTCGACCTCTTCGACCGTCCCCTGGACGCGATCCGCTACGCCGTGTCGCTGCGTGAGGACGTGCTCCGACGCCGCGAGCAGGCGCCGGGACCCTTCCGCGGCGTGAGGCCCAACCCCTTCTCCCGGGCCCTGCGCATCGGGATCGCCACGGGCGACTATGCGGCCGTCGCCGTGCCCGATCCGCGGGTGGCGAGCGGAGGGGCGACGCAAGCCGCGGGGGCCCCCGTGGGCGACGCCCTCGGGCTGCTCCTCGACATCCCGGGCGTGCGTCCCGGCAAGCGCGCCGACGATCCGGTGGGGCTCCAGGCGGTGGTGGTGGAGCACGGCGAGCTGCACAACGAGGGCATCTGCAGCGGGGAAGCGACCTTCTCCGTCCTCATGAACTCGCTCATCGCCGACGGCACGGTCCTCTGGACGCCCGACGCCGCGGACGTCGAGATCGCGGGCAGGCGGGTGGAGGCCGGGGACTATCGACTCGCCGCGGTCTTCGAGGACGAGGTGACCAAGCGCGTGATCATGGTCCGTCGGCTGCCCCTGCTGCCGGGCCTCGCCGAGGGACACCTCTACGAGTACATCGGACTCGAGCCCGACCTCTTCGTCACGTTCCTCGAGCGCCTGGCGCGTCGTCCGGCGCCCCCCAAGAAGAAGAAGCGGGCTCCGGGCCCGCGCTCCCCCGAGGGCCGAGTCCGCGGCGGCGACGCGATCCTGGGCGCCGCCGGGGCCGACTGGAGCGCCGAGGAGGGGTTCGCGCTGGACGAGCACACCGTGCCCCCGGGCCTGTCGCCGCCGGGCGATCCCGAGACGCCCGTCGATCCTCCGTCGCCCCCGTCGCCCCCGGCGCCCCCGTCGCCCCCGGCGCTCGAGCTCGATCCGACCGACGTGCCCCTCATTTCGCCCCGGCTCGATCGCATCTCGAGCTTCGACGACTCGGCGCCTCCCATCCCCGACCTCTTCGAGGCTCCCGAGTTCGAGGACCTGGCCCCGGCTGCGGCCGCCCGCCCGGAGGATCTCTCGCCGGCCGAGGACCTCGGCGGGGGATTCGACATGTCGGGAGGGGAGGACCTCGGGGGCGGATTGGACATGCTGGGAGGGGAGGCCCTCGAGGTCGAGCTGCCCGCAGCGGCCGAGGACGTGTCCGCCGACGCGCTCCTGGCGGACGACGGGCTGGACTTCCTCGACCTCTTCGACGACATGGTCGAGCGCGCGCCCCCGGGCGGGCCCGCCGCCTCGCCGACGCCGGCGCCGGCCCCGCCCAAGAGGCGACGCCGTCGCCGGCCGTCCACGCCGTCGCTCCTCGGCGTGGTGGAGTCGGACCTGTCGGCCCGGATCGCGGCGCTCGATCGGCTCCGGTCGGGGGGCGTCCCCTCGCCCAACGCTCCGCGCAAGGCCCGGCCCGACTTCCAGGTGCTGTTCAAGGACTACATCCTGTTCTGGGTGGGCGGCCCCGGCGACGTCGACGCCTGGATCGGCATCGGCCGCCGGTACCGCGACGTCCTCTTCGATCTCCACCGGTTCGATCGCCCGGTGGACGGCTCCGCGTGGGGTCCCGACGAGGCGATCCTCGACTTCCTGCGCGCCAAGGCGGCGACGAAGTACGCCCCCCAGAGCCTCTCCTACGAGCGGCTCCCCCCGGGGGCCCAGTCCCAGACGCCCATCACGGTCGAGCGCCTCGAGCGCGCCTTCGACCTCCTCGGAGACCCCGAATGACCCGGTCCGCCTTGTCCCTCGCCCTGATCGTCGCGCTCGCCGGGTGCCCCTCCGAGGAGGAGCCGCCCCCCGAGATCCCGGACGTGTCGGGGGATTACACGATCGCCCTCACGCTGCTGGACAACGGCTGCTTCGAGTTCGACTACGACGACCTCATGGCGTGGACGCTCGAGAACAACGCGGCCCGCTCGATGAGCATCACGATGGGGCAGGACGGGTCCTCGCTCACCGGCGTCGTCGGACCGGACGTCGCCTGCGAGCTGCTCGGCACCGTGGGCGTGGGCGGCACCTGGAACCTCTCCGGGCCCTGCGACGACGACCTCATGGACCGGTCGATCCGCATCTCCGCCACCAGCTCGCCCTTCGGCAACACCCTGGACCTCGACGGGACCCTCGTCTTCGACGTCGACGGCGAGCCCGGGGCCGCGGGCGGGGCCGACGGCGCGGTCGACTGCGAGGTCGAGCATCGGATCCAGGGCACCGGCCTGCAGGACTGACGGCCTCGACGCGGTTTCCCCGTTCTGATAGGTAGACTCCGGTTCTCGCCAGTGAACCTTCTCTCGGAGTCCCCATGGCTTTCCGTCCGCCGATCATCTCGCTCGCCACCGCCCTCGTCGTCCTCGGGATCTCGGGCAGCGCGACCGCTGCGCCCGTGAACCGGGCCGCGATCGACGCGGCGCTGGAGGCGGAGAAGGTCGAATGGCCCGAGGAAGCGGCGAAGGACGAGGACGCGGGCGCCGAGAACTCGACCCCCTGGAAGGGCAAGAACGCGTTCGAGGTGTGGGAAGAGGAGCACCGCTGGTTCCGGCTCGGCTTCCGCGGCTACGGGTACCTGCCTGCGGTGGACGACGCGTCCGCGCTGGGGCTCGGCGCAGGCTTCACGGTGCCGCTCAGCACCGACTTCTTCATGGGCCTGGGGATGAAGATCTCCTTCACCGCGTCCTGGAACCAGGGCAAGGGCGACGGCGAGTGCATCGACCGCGGCGGCGCCTCGGACCGGTTCAACATCGAGTGCCCCGACGGCCACCTCGCGGGCGTGGATCTCACCTGGAAGCAGCCGATCCTCGAGGGTGACCCCGACAACCCGAACCCCGGCCGATCGCAGGACGCCGTCCCCGGCACCAGCTTCGTGGACCCCCAGCGTCGGCCCGCTCACGTGGCCATGTTCGCCCTGACCGTGGGCGGCGGGTACGAGGTCACGATCCCGAACATCGAGTTCTTCCGCATCTTCCAGCCGTTCATCGGCGGCAGCGTCGTGGTGGCTTGGGTCTACGTGTGGCCCGACCTCGGCATCGACGAAGCCGCGATCCTCGATCCCGGCGAGAACGACCTGGGCGACCCCGACAACATCGACCCCTGGTCCAGCCAGGGGCCCGAGGTCGGCGGCGAGGTCTACGGGGGGTTCCACATCAACCCCGACGACGTCTTCCGCATGGTGTTCGAGGTCGCGTACCTCAACCTGCAGGTCGAGGAGGCCTTCCTGACGAAGGCCACCGAGGGCTTCGAAGCGAAGCACCAGCCCTTCACCCTCTCCCAGTTCCGATTCGGCTGGGGGATCGAGTTCAAGTTCTAAGTAGGAAACGCTCCCATGGGCATGCGCCTGTACCGCTCTCAGGTCCCCCGGCTCGCCGAGGACATTATCGACACCCTCGCCCTCGAGGGCGACATCGTCGTCTCGGCGGACGACAAGGAAGACGCCCAGAAGGACGTCGCCGCCATCATGGAGGAGTACCTCCGGCAGGAGAGCCGCGTCGTCCAGCGCACCCGTGAGGTGATGGAGCGCGGCCAGATCACGTACGACCAGTTCGGGCGTGTGAAGGGCTCCATCGCGGACGAGACCAAGCACCCCACGGGCGACGACGGCATCCGCTGGATCGCGGGGCAGATCATCGAGAACTTCATGATCTCGCGCTTCGTCGACGAGGTGTTCGGCAACGACCGGGACATGAAGCGGACCGTGATGCGCCTCTTCCGCAAGCACCTGATCGAAGAGGCCGACCTCGACAAGGAGGTCCGCGGCCGGATCAAGAACGTGCGCCCGGGATCGCCCCAGTGGGACATCGAGTACAAGCGCGTCATGAGCGAGGTCCGACGCAAGCGCGGGCTCGTCTGAGGACCGCGCTCCTCGCCGGGCTGGTGCTCGTCGGCTCCGCGTGCGGGGGCACGGCGGACGAAGCCCCGTCCCCGGCGGACGATCCCCACGCCCCGGGGACTCCCGCGGCACCCACCCCTGCGCCCACCCCGGCGCCGCCTCCGGCCGCAGCGCCCACGCCCGGCGAGGCCGGTCCGCGCGTGCTCGTCGTCCCCCTCGGCCTGTCCCCGCTGTACGAGGGGTTCGCTCTGGACGAGGCGGCCGTGGGCGGCCTGTCGCGGCGGCTGGGCGCCGTCGTCACCGCGCCTCACGTGACCTTGGAGGTGGCCTGGGACGAGGCGAACCTCGCCGGCACGTTCACGCTCCTGGTCCCCGACGCGTACGCCCCCGGGGCGGCCCTCGCCGACGCGATCGACGGGGACGGGCCGGTGGACACGGCGGGCCTGCAGCCCCTGTTGGCGAGCCTCGGCGCATACCGCGCGGAGCTGGGCGAGCGCTTCGACGTGCGGCTGATGTCCTTCGGGATCCGACTGGGCATGTGGGACCAGGCCACCGGATCGCGCTGCTACGCGCCGGGCGCCCCCCAAGACCTCGACGGCCTGCGGTTCGCGGACTGCTTCGCCTGCGCCCACCCGCGGACCGGGGAGGGGGAGGTCTGCTTCGAGGGCGACGAGAGGCCGGGCCGCCTCAAGGGACCGAAGAACCTCCGTCGGATGCTCGGATCGTCCCTTCGACCACGTCCGAACCCGTAGCGGCGCCGCCGTCGACGGCCAGGGGCGGGGCCCAGCCCTTCGACTTGAGGAAGTGGCGCAGATCCACGAGCGTCACGTTCCGGTTCATGGGCACCTGGTCGAAGCCCCACAGCATGTACGACGCGAAGTACGGCGACGAGTCGTACCAGTCGAAGTCGGTGCCGTGCACGCCCTCCCAGACCATCTCCTCGCCGGTCTCGCGGTCCAGGACGTGCAGGGTCGGGGGGCGGATCTTCGATGATGCCCCGCCGGGCAAGGTCGCGGGGGCCGGGGTGTCGCCCCCGCTGCCGGTGAAGACCGAGACCTCGGCGCCCTCTCCCTCGGAGACCAGGTAGCGCCCGTCGGGGCTGAGGCTCGCCCGCGAGCGGTCTTCGAGGCGGTGCAGCTCCTTGCCCGTCTCGCCGTCGGCGCAGGTGGTGGCCGTCTCCTCCAGCATCCGGTAGCAGACGACGTTCTGCGACGCCCGGAAGGTGAACTCCTCCACCGGCCCGCTCAGCCAGGGGAACGCCCGCTCGGTCTCGGCGGTGTCGGCCCGCAGCTCGTAGATCGCCTTGGTGCCGCGCGGCACGTCCGCCGCGAGGAAGACGATCGAGTCGACCGCGACGCCCTTCTCCAGCTGCTCGGGCTCGTGCTGGTCCAGCTCGACGAAGTTCACGATGTTGCTCTGGACGTTGTAGATCCCGATCTTGCGGCCGTCCTGGTCGGGGAACGCGACGATGTCGTCGGTCACCCAGGCCCCACCCGCGCGGGGCACGCCGATGCCCAGCTGCACGTGCTCCGTCGTGTCCTTCAGGACCCACGGGCCCATGGACGACTGGTAGTAGAGCTGCGTCCCGCTCGGGTTCCAGTCGAAGTGGCGGAAGTTGTTCGAGCCGCAGGGTCGAAAGACGAGCTGCGTGGCCTTCTTCGCCGCGGCGACCTTCACCGGGTCGGCCTGGCAGGGCGCGTAGACCTCGCTCACGGCTTCCTTGAACGTGGGGCCGGAGTCGCCGCCGCAGCCGATGAGCAGGCCGATCGCGAGGAGGGGGAGGGGGAGCTTCAGCACGATCGTCTCCTTCTTCGGAGCGCGAGGGGGAGCAGGAGGAAGCCGGGGGAGGCCCCGGGAGCGTAGGAGGACGAGCAGGCTTCGCAGCCGCCCTCTTCGTCGGGGGGCGGGTCCGGGGTCGGGTCGGGGCCTGCGTCGTCGTCGTCGATCGCGGCGCTGTCGTCGTCGTCCGCGACGGTCGAGTCGTCGTCGTCGCCCACGTCGTCGTCGTCTCCGGGGACCTCCACCGCGACGAGGCCCTCGGGGGTGCGCTCCAGGCGGTCCGGGAAGGCCGTCCAGGACCCCCCTCCGAAGACCCGGAGGCTCCAGAGGCCGAGGGCCCACCCGCCGATGTCGACGGTCGCGGACAGGCTCGTGGCCGCGTCGGCTTCGAGCTCCCGGCGCAAGGGGAGGGCGCGCTCTGCGGCGGGGCCCGAGAAGCGCAGCAGGGCGCCCGACGGGAGGTCCTCGCCCACGACGGTCACGCGGACGACGTCGGCCTCGTCGGTCGGCTCCACGACGAGGTCGGCGTCGCCCGTCTCGGCCAGGAGCACCGCGAGCGGCAGGTGAGCGCGCACGGCCCCGTCGACGTCCTCGATCAGCAGGGTCCATTCGCCCCGTCGCCGGTGGGGAGGCCCGAGGCGCTCGGGGTCCAGGGTCGCCGTCACGCACTCGGGACCGACGTCGAGGTCGAGGGCGGCCGGGGGGAAGAAGGGACGCTGGAGCAGCACCCGGCCGCCGAGTCCCAGGACCTCCAGGACATCGCGCCCCGCGAGGCAGAGGTCTCCGCCGTCGAGGGGCGCCTCCCGGCCGACGATCCAGTCGATCTCGATGGGGTCCACGCGCTCGAGCTGGAGGTCGACCGTCTGCCAGGGCAGGGTGTCCCCGGGCCCGCCCTGCAGGGTCACCTGCGCGGGGGCGAACCCGGGCGCGACCACGTCCAGGACGGTCTCGCCCGGCCCCAGCCGCTTGGCGTACGCGCCGGTCTCGGGGTCCGTCCAGGTGGCCGTCCCGGGCGGGTCCGAGAGCAGCATCGCCTCGAGCCCTCGGCCCTCGGGGTCGGTCACGCGGCCCCGGACCCCGGTGACGCCGTCCGCCGTGAGGAACGCCAGCGTCGCCTCCAGGTGCTCGTCCACGTAGGCGGGGATCTCGTCCTCGTCGGGGGCCTTCTCGAGCGTCACCTCGAGCGTGAAGTCGTGCGTGCCCTGCGTGTCCAGGGACCAGTCGTTGAGGTCGCCGAAGGTGAGGTACCACTCCCCGCCCTGGGTGATCCAGAACCCCGAGGTCGTGTTCCGATCGGCGTACGCGACGGCCACCGGCTCCATCAGCGGTCCGTCGAGCGCGGGATCGATCGTCCAGTTCCAGGGCCAGCCGATGTTCACCGCGCCGCTGTGCAGCGTGATGCCGTGGTGGAACGCGCGCGTCATGGAGAGGGCGCGCACCGAGGCCGACTCGGGCTCGGAGAAGGGCGCAGGCCCCGCGGCGCCGCCCGGCTGGAAGCCGGGGTGATCGTAGTTCCGGTTCAGGTCGACCCCGTTCGCGTTGCGCCGGCGGAAGTCGACGACTCCGTCCGGGTTCACCACCGGGAGAGCCCAGACTTCGGTGTGATCGAGCAACGTCGCCACCGCCGGGTCCTCCGGGTAGCGGTCGACGAGCTCTTGGATCGCCGCGACCGCCACCTCCATGGAAGACCACTCGTCGCCGTGGTGTGTTCCCAGGAACCGGATCGACGGCTCGTCAAGCTCGCGTCGGTCGGGTTCGTCCGTGAGGAGGACGCCGGTGAGGGGCCTGCCTTCCACGGACCGACCGAGGTCGATCAGCCGCACGACGTCGGGCCGGTCGGCCGCCAGGGCGGTCAGGAGCTCCGTGACCTCCGACGGGGAGTGGTAGGTCGGCCCGCGGGCGCCGGTCGACGTCGGGCGCAGCCCCGCCACGTCGGGCGCCAGCACCGTCACCGCCACGCCCAGGGCGCGCAGGGCGGCGATCGCGGGGGGGCGCGCCTCGGCGCGGATGGTGGAGACGGTGCCCCCTTCCACGTCCAGCCCGCGGACGACGAGGGGCAGGGCGGCGCGGGTGGTCCCGTCTCGCGGCATCTCGATGAGGGCCCACGGCGGAGGCGGCGCCTCGAGGGTCTGGGCCCGCGCGAGCCCGGGGAGGGCGGTCAGCAGGGCGATGAGGAGGGCGCGTCGCACCTGCGCACCATAACGAGGCGGCGGGCGATCGCCAGGGCGCGGATGGGGGCTAATCGAGGTCGGAGCCGCCGTCGGTGTCCTCTTCGGGGTCCTCCCGCTCGGCGACCTTCGCCACGGCTGGGGGGATCGCCCGCAGCATGGGCAGGTAGGTGTCGCGGATCGCCTCGAACGCGGGCCGCTCCCTCTCGGAGATCGGCTCCGACCGAGGGAACTTCTGGGCGAGGAAGTTGGTGTAGGCGCCGTTCACGTAGAACTCGAAGTGCAGGTGGGGGCCGGTGGCGAGGCCCGTCGAGCCCACGTAGCCGACCACGTCGCCCTGGTTCACGACCTGCCCGCGGCGCACGGCGATGCGGCTCAGGTGCGAGTAGGACGAGCCGTACTTGTCGTTGTGCCGGAGGCGCACGTGCTTGCCGTAGCCGCCCTTGGTGCCGGAGATCTTGACGGTCCCGCGCCCGATGGCCCGCACCGGCGTGCCCTTGCCCGCCGCGTAGTCGACCCCGTTGTGGGAGCGCCACTTCTTGAGCACGGGGTGGAAGCGCCGCTTCGTGAACCGCGAGCTGATGCGCGAGAACTTCAGCGGCGACTTGAGGAACATCTTCCGGCTCGCGAGGCCCTCCTCGTTGAAGTACCCGACGGTCTCGTCGGCGTCCTCGTACCGCACCCCCACGAACTCCTTGCCCGAAGACCTGTACTCGGCGGCGAGGATCTTCCCGAAGCGGAGGTGCTCGTTGGTCTCGGCGTCGCGGATGTCCTCGATCACCATGCGGATGCCGTCGCCGGCGCGGACCTGGGTGTTGAAGTCGACCTCCCACTCGAAGATCGCGGCGAACTCGACGATGTTGGCCGCCGTGAGGCCCATGCGCTCGCACGTGCCCCAGAAGGACCCGGCCACGCTGCCCGCCATGGGCACGGGGCCGACGCGGACCGGCCGGGCCTGCTCCTCGGCGACCCACGCGGGCTCCTCCTCCTCGCCCCGCCGGACGTGCAGCCTGCGCTCGCCGAAGCGGTCGAGGGGGTAGACGAGCGCCGTGAAGGTGCCGTCCTCGCGATCCGAGCGGACCGTGAGCGTCTCCCCGGCGCGGATCTTCGCGAGGTCGTGAATGTCCTCGCCCGCCTTCACGACGGCGAGGGCGTCGGAGTAGTCCAGGCCCTGGTCCTGGAGCAGCTTGGTGATGACCTGGCCGGACTTCACCTTCACCGCGGTCTCGGTCCACGGCGGCGGGGGAGGGGGCTCGGGGGCGGGCGGCGCCTCCACCACCGGGGCGACGTCGAGGTCCTCCGTCGGGGTCTCGTCGCCGCACCCGACCGCGATCAGGGAGAGGAAGAGCAGCGCCGCGGGGGCGCGTCGAGGGGGGCTGTTCATGTCTGCATCCGCATCCGCCGGTCCGTCGGATGAGACGAACCGTTCCGCTCAGGTATTCAGCACCTCCGGAGAATGCCTGACGCAGCGGCCTTCGTGGGTTTTTCCGCCGATGCCGGCGAGGGGCGGCGGGATCGGCTCCCGGCGGTCAGTTCGCCTGGGCGGTGCGGGGGATCACGTCGTCGCTCATGAGCGACAGATCCTTCTCCGTGTCCATGTCCGTGATCTTCAGCGACTTGTCGAACAGCGACTCGTAGAAGAAGTTCAGGACCTGGGCCCGGTACTTGCGCTCCGACAGGGTGTTGGAGCCGTCGGCGAGGCTCCAGCCCAGCGCGTCGCCCTCTTCCATCTCGATGTTCCAGTACTTCCGCGCGCGCCAGATCGGCGTGTTCTTCTGGACGATCAGCAGCGAGCTGGTGGGCGCCTCGTTGAAGTACTTCGCGTTCTCGATGAGGAACCGAATGGTCTCGGCGAACTGCTGCCGCCCCTCGGCGGGGTGGCCGATGATCAGGTTGCTGAAGAACTTCATGCCGACCTCGTGCATGTCCTTGACGAGGCGGGCCGCTTCGGCGGCCGTGTACTTCTTCGCCATGGCCTTGAGGACCGGGTCCGAGAAGGACTCGAAGCCGAAGCCGAGGAGGTCGCAGCCCGCCGCCCGCATCTTCTCCAGCAGCGCGCGCTTCAGCGTCTTGCTGCAGATGGCGTTGCCGCCCCAGGCGAGGCCGAGGGGCCGCTCGATCAGCAGGTCGCAGAGCAGGCTCAGCTGCCGGACGTTGCCGTTGATGAGCAGGTCGTTGAAGTGGACGCGGGTGACCCCGTATCGCTCCTTGTGGGCGGCCATCTCGTCGTAGACGGACTGGGCCTTTCGGTAGCGGAAGTTCGCCCAGATCTCGGCTTGGAGGCAGAAGTCGCACTTGCGGACGCAGCCGCGCGACATGAGCGTCGACACCGCGCGCGACGGCGGGTGAGGCGGCTCGATGGACTCGGTGTAGTAGTCCATCGGCAGCGTCTCGAAGGACGGCCACGGCAGGGACTCCATGTCCTTGATCGGGGCCCGGGAGCCGGTGTCGTCGGCCCCGCCGTCTCGGGGCAGGAGCAAGCCCGCGATGTGCGTGAGGTCCGTCTCGCCCCGCCCGATCGCCTCGACGATCTCGAGGAGCGGACCCTCTCCCTCGCCGTACACGACGGCGTCGATGACCCCCGACCACGCCAGGTTGTATCCGTAGAACCCCGGATCGCAGACCTGGCCGCCCACCACGACGAACGTCTCCGGGGCCCTCGCCTTGATCTCGCGGGCGAGGTGCTTCGTGGCCTCGATGCTGTAGGTCGAGATGCCGACCACGGGCGGCTCGGCGGCGAGGATGCGGTCGACATAGTCCCCGATCGTGGGCGTGGTGATGCGCGGGGCGATCTCCTCAGCGTAGCGCTTCGGGTCCTGCCACTTGTGCAGCTGGGTGCGGTCCCAGTACTCCTTCAGCTCGTCCGGAGCGTGGTGAAAGAGCTCGATGTTCCAGTCGATCTGGCAGACGTCGTGCCCGTGCTTCCTCAGCCACGCCGTCAGGTACGCCGTCGTCAACGGAGGCGTCTTCATGGCCCAGATCGGGGTGGCGACGAGCGAGACCTGCATGGGCGCAGGATAGATGACGGTGCCTGTACCCGCGCGACCGTCCTGCCCATCCAATTCCGGGCGCGCCGCGAGGCGCACGCCCGGGTTGCCATCCCCGAAGCCGCGAGGGAGCATGGTCGCTCGCCATGGCGACCCCCGACCACTACGGCGTCCTCGGAATCGAGCCCGACGCCGACGAGCGCGCCGTGAAGCGCGCCTACCGGAAGGCCGCGCGCGCGTGCCACCCGGACCTGCCCGAGAACAAGGGAAGCGCGTCCGCTGCCCGCCGGTTCCAGGAGATCCGCGCCGCCTACGACGTGCTCTCGGACCCGAAGAAGCGTGCCCACTACGACCGCTGGGGGCGCGGGGGCGTGAGCGCCGCCGGGGGCGACTGGCACGCGAGCTGGCACTCCGGGCCCAGCGCCACCGAGCCCGGGGCCGACGCGGACGACATCGAGCTCGACACCCAGGCGGGCAGCGGGGTCGCCGACATCTTCTCGAAGCTGTTCGGGGACGACCCCGACGTAGGCAGCAGCAAGGGCGGCGGCGGCACGCCCATGGACAACCCTTGGGAGCGCACCGGCGACGGCGGCGGTCGGGCGGCCACCGGCACCACCAGCCCGCCGAAGGATCTCTGGAACCCCGAGCTGATGAACCAAGAGGGGCGGGCGTCCGCGGGCGACGGGATCTCGGATCGACCCGCGAGCTGGGGTCCAGCGCCCAAGGTCGGCGGCGTGCGCACCCACTCCGGTGGGGGACGCGCGTCCCGGCCGGCATCCCCGAGTTCCGGAGCCTCGGGCGCCGCGGCCTCGACGGTCACCAACTCCGATCCCGAGGGCGTCGAGGAGGCGTCGCCGTGGCGGCCCTCGATCCGTCGCTCCGGGGAGGCCGAGGACGGAGCGTCGCGCACCGGGATCGGCGGCCTCGACTACGACGGGCTGGTGCAGGCGGCGTTCGGCGGCGACGGAGGGGCCGTGGGCGAGCCTCCCCAGGCGCCGAGCCGAGCCGAGATCGACGCCGCCCGCTACGGCACCCGCAAGCGCGCCCGCCGCAGCACCACGCCCCCGCCCCAGCCCGCGCCCACCGAGCCCGCGCCGGGCTCCGAGGCCCGCTTCGAGGACGCGTTCGGCAGCGCCGGCCCGGATCGCGAGCCGCGCGAGCGCCGCGGTCTGCGAGAGGCCCCGGCTCCGTCGAGCGCCCTCCGCATGACGGTCTCCGTGCCCTTCCTCACCGCGCTGCACGGCGGCACCCGCGAGGTCACCTTCCGGGTCCCCGACGCCGACGGCAACTGGGCCATGGAGCGGGTGTCCGTGTCCGTGCCGCCGGCCATCGGCGCGGGCACGACGGTCACCGTCGCGGGCCGAGGGCACCACGGCGCAGACGGGCGGGGCGACCTCGTGCTGGACCTCGTCGCCGAGGAGCACCCGTACTTCCGGGTGGAGGGCTGCAACGTCGTGCTGGACGTCCCCATCACGCCCTACGAGGCGGTCGGCGGCGTGCGGTTGGAGGTGCCCACCGTCCACGGCGTGACGAACGTCTCGATCCCTCCGGGCATCCGGGCGGGCGAGCGCATCGTGCTGCGGGGCCTCGGGCTCCCGGATCCGGAGCAGCCAGGGCGGAAGGGCACCCAGATCCTGGTCGTCCTCATCCAGCTCCCGCCCCGCTTGAGCGGCGATCAGATCGACCTGCTCGCCAAACTCGAAGAAAGCTCGGGTTTCAAGCCGCGCGCGGGGATCTGGGACTGAAGTCCGACGGGGTCTCGGCTCTGCTCAGGGGCGGAGGGCGGCGATCGCCTCGCGGGCCACGGCCTCGAACCAGCGCGCTCCCACCGCGATCGCCCGCTCGTCCCAGTCGAAGGCCGGGTTGTGCGCGGGGATGGCGTCGCGGCCCGGGATGCGCCCGCCCAGTCGCACGTAACAGCCCGGGGCGTGCTCCAAGTAGAAGCTGAAGTCCTCGCCCCCCATGTTCGGCTCGGGGAGGCCGTGTACACCCGCGGCTCCCACCACGGAGGCGGCGGCCCGCGCCCCCACGGCCGCCATGTCGGGGTCGTTGATGACGGGGGCGCACCCCTCGCCGAACTCGACCCGAGCCGCCGCGCGGTGGGCGGCGGCGGTGGTCTCGGCCACCCGCACGATCGCGTCCAGGATGGTGCGGCGGACGCCTTCGTCGAAGCACCGGACCGTGCCCGCCAGCTTCGCCTCGCCCGCGAGCACGTTGTGGCCGGTGCCCGACTCGAACGTGCCCACCGTCACCACGGCGGGCTGCCCAGGGTGGACCTCGCGGCTCACGATCGACTGCAGGCCCTCGACGATGCGGGCCCCGACCAACAGCGCGTCCACCCCCAGGTGAGGGCGGGCGCCGTGGCTGCCGCGCCCCGTCACGAAGATGCGGATGGTGGTGGTCGAGGCGTTCACGGGCCCGGGCTGCACGACGATCTCGCCGGGGGCCCAGCGGGGATCCATGTGGATGCCGAACACGGCCCCGACGCCCGCCAAGTGCCCCGCGTCGCAGACGTGCTTGGCGCCGTTGCCTCGCTCCTCGGCGGGCTGGAACAGCAGCCGGACGCGCCCGGCAGGCGGGTTCGCGGCGAGCAGCGTGGCGGCCCCGAGGAGGATGGTGGTGTGCCCGTCGTGGGCGCACGAGTGCGTGACGCCGGGGTTCTTGGACGCGAACGGCAGGCCCGTCGCCTCGGTCATGGGGAGCGCGTCGAGGTCGGCCCGGAGCGCGACGGTGGGGCCCTCTGTCGAGCCGACGATGTCCGCGACGACGCCCGTCCCCGCGACGCCCCGCTCGGGAGTCAGCCCCAGCTTCTCGAGCTCCACCGCGATGAGCTCGCCGGTCCGGTGCTCCTGGAACGACAGCTCCGGGTGCTCGTGGATGTCCCTCCGCACGGCGACGAGGTGGTCGAAGAGCCCGTCGGGCAGGGTGGGGATTCGGGGGCCGTCAGTCATCGGCGGACTCCACGCCCCAGTCGAGCACGGTCCACCCGCGCTTCTTCGCGATGCGACCCAAGCGCACGTCGGGCTGCACCACCATCGGCGTGCCCACGCGCTCGAGCATCGGGAGATCGGTCACGGAGTCCGTATAGAAGGTCGAGCGGTCCAGGTCCACCCCGTGGTCCGCCGCCCACCGCTCGGCGTGCACGACCTTCCCCTTCCCGTAACAGATCGGGAGCTGGAGCCTGCCCGTGAACCGGTCGTCCTCGACCTGGTAGCGGGTGCACAGCACGCCGTCCACGGCGATGCGGTCCTCGAGGCACGCGCACAGGTACGGAGAGGCCGACGTGAGCAGCACGATCGCGTCGCCCGCGGCCCGGTGCCGCTCCAGGGCTTCGAGGCCGGCGGGGGCGATGTGGGCCTCGATCTCCTCTTGGAAGAACTCCCGCGTCTTCTCCGCCAGCTCGGTCTCGGACTCCCCCGCGATCGTCGCGACGGCGCGACCGAGGGCGGTCTGGGCGCGCATCAGGCCGACCTTGTAGAGGCTCCCCCAGATCGCGGCCTCGACCGCGTGGCGCAGCTTCAGCCGACCCTTGCTGCGCTCCCACCGGAACCAGAGCCGCGCCGAGTTGCAGCGCAGCAGCGTGCGGTCCAGATCGAAGAAGGCCGCGGCGCCCGAGGCGGTCATTGCTGCTCGTCGGCCCAGACGAGGTCCCAGACGTCGTCCACCGAGTCGATGGAGGTCGTGCGGATCTGATCGCGGAGGGCCTCGGGGATGTCGAGCAGATCCTTCTCGTTGAGGCGCGGGAGGAGCACGTGCTCGATCCCCGCCCGGCGCGCGGCCAGGACCTTCTCCTTGATGCCGCCCACCGGCTCGACCTTGCCGCGCAGGGTGATCTCGCCGGTCATGGCGAGCTTCGGGTTCACGCGCTTGCCGGTCAGGAGGGACACGAGGGCCACGATGATGGTGATCCCGGCCGACGGGCCGTCCTTCGGGATGCCGCCCTGGGGCAGGTGGATGTGGAGGTCGCTCGTCTTGAACACGGTCGAGTCGATCCCGAGCGCGACGGCGTTGGCGCGCACCCACGACAGCGCGGTCTCCGCGGACTCCTTCATGACGTCGCCGAGCTGGCCGGTCACCTTGAACTTGCGCTCGCCCGGCATGCGCGTGGCCTCGATGAACAGGATGTCGCCGCCCACGCCCGTCCACGCCAGGCCCACCGCGATGCCGGGCTGGTTGGTCCGCTCCGCCATGTCCTGGAAGTACTTCTGCGGCCCGAGCCAGTCGTTCAGGGCGGCCGCGTCGATGCCGCCGACGTCCTTCTTCGCGACGACCTTGCGCGCGACCTTCCGAGCGATCTTCGACAGCTCGCGCTCGAGGCCCCGGACCCCCGCCTCGGACGTGTACCGGCGGATGATCTCGGCGACGACGCCCTCTCCCAGCTCGCCCGCGCCGGGGGGGAGCCCGTGATCCTTGCGGCTCTTCGGCAGCAGGTGGCTGGCCGCGATCTCGAGCTTCTCCTCCTCGATGTAGCCGGGCAGCTCGAGGATCTCCATGCGGTCCTTGAGCGCCGGGGGGATGGTCGTGGAGACGTTGGCGGTGCAGACGAACATCACGCCCGAGAGGTCGAAGGGCACGTCGAGGTAGTGGTCCACGAAGGCGTGGTTCTGCTCGGGATCGAGCGCCTCCAGCAGGGCGGACGCGGGGTCGCCCCGGAAGTCGTTGCCGACCTTGTCGATCTCGTCCAACACGACCACCGGGTTGCGGGACCCGGCGCGCTTCATCGCCTGGATGATCCGCCCCGGCATCGAGCCGATGTAGGTCCGGCGGTGGCCTCGAATCTCGCTCTCGTCCTTCACGCCGCCCAGGGCGATGCGCTGGAACTCGCGCCCGAGGGCGCGCGCGATCGACCGCCCCAGGGACGTCTTACCGACGCCGGGGGGGCCGATCAGGCACAGGATCGGGCCCTTGGCCGCGGGGTTGAGGCGACGGACCGACAGGTACTCGAGGATCCGCTCCTTGGGCTCGGCGAGGCCGTGGTGGTCCTCGTCCAGGACGGCGTGCACGGCGTCGAGATCGGCCGCGTCCTCCGTCTGGGCCTTCCAGGGCATGTCCAGCAGCCAGTCGATGTAGGTCCGGGCGACGGTGTACTCGGCGGCCTCACGATGCATGCGGGCCATGCGCTCCAGCTCGCGCTCGGCTTCCGCCTGAACGGCCTCGGGCATGCCCGACTCCTTGACGCGCTTGCCCAGGGTCGCGAGCTCGCCCACGGTCGGGTCGTACTCCCCGAGCTCCTCCTTCACCGCGCGCAGCTGCTCGCGCAGGAAGTACTCGCGTTGGTTGCGGTCCATCGCCGTCTGCACGTTGTCCGTGATGGCGTTGGCCAGCTCGGCCATCTCGTGCTGCCGACCCAAGAGGCCGCTCAGCACCTCCAGGCGACGCTCGACGTCGGCCTCCTCGAGCAGCATCTGCTGGTCTTCGGGCTTCAGGGGCAGGTTGCCCGCGACGTAGTCGCCGAGGCGCTCCGGCTCGGTGAGCGCGTGCACGACGGCGTCGAGCTCGGGGGGCGCCTTCCCCTGGACCTGCCCGTAGGCCTGGAACGCCCCTCGAAGGTGCCGGGAGAGGACCTCGCTGCGGGCGGAGTCGGCGCCCGCGGTGGGGAACGGGCGCACGGCCACGCGCAGGGCGGGGGTGGTGGCCTGGATCGGCCCCAGGAGGACCCGCCGAAGGCCCTCGACGAGCAGGCGGAGGGAGCCGTCCGCGAACCGCAGGACGCGGAGCAGGCGCACGACGGTCCCCACGTCGAACAGCTCTTCGCGCTCGGGGTTCTCGAGGTCCGTGTCTCTCTGGGCCACGAAGACGACCGGCGTGCCCAGCGCCGCGGCGCGACGAATCACCGCCACGCCCGCGGGCCGAACGACGACCAGCGGCGTGACCATCCCGGGATACACGACGAGCTCGCGCGTGGGCACGAGGCCCAGGCTGGACGGGAGCGGATCGGTCGCGGAGAGGCGCACCGGCAGGACGTCGAGCGGCTCGGGGGGCACGGCTGCCAGCTCGCCCTCCTCCGTGGAGTGGGGCGCCGCCTCGTCCTCGGGGGCGGGCGGAGATCCGGGATCCTGGGTGCGACTCATGAGGCTCCGCGCGGGGTTCGGAGGGTTGTTCGAGAGGGCCCGAACCCACGGAAGTGCCGGGTTTTACACGGTTCTTCGGACCTCCTCGAATTTTTTCGGATTTCGATTGAATAAACGCGGTGGGGTCTTCGTCGAAGCGGCATCAACGGGCCGATTGCGCCTCCCGAACTGGACCCTCGGATCGGGCGCATCAATTGACGAAAACGACTGCCGAGGTGGGTTCCCGTGGAGCTCGTGGGGACGTGCGCCCGCCTCGGTGATTTCGGAGGAAACGACATGGCGCGAACCAACCAGGACCCCAGCTTCCGTTCCTACCTCTCCGACATCCACCGTCACGATCTGTTGACGAGGGAGCAGGAGAATGAACTCGCTCGCCGCTGGGCCGAGGAAGAGGACCCGGAGGCGGCCCGAGACCTGGTGCAGCGGAACCTCCGCTTCGTCGTCAAGGTGGCCATGGGCTACCGCAAGTACGGGCGCCCCATCAGCGATCTCATCCAGGAGGGGAACCTGGGGCTGCTGCACGCGGTTCGCAAGTTCGATCCGTCCCGCGGGACCCGCCTGATCTCGTACGCGGTGTGGTGGATCAAGGCCTACATCCAGGCCTACGTCATCCAGAGCTGGTCGCTCGTCCGCGTGGGCACGACCCAGAGCCAGCGGCGCCTCTTCTACAAGCTCCCCCGCGCCCTGGGCGAAGAGAAGCGCGTCGGCGAGACCCGTGAGGGTCGCGTCGCCCGCCTCGCCGAGGAGCTCAGCGCCGCGCCCCGCGACGTCGTGCTGATGATGAACGCGCTGACGGGCCGCGACCTGTCCCTCGACGTCCCCGTGGGCGGCGAGGAGGGCGGCGTGACGTTCGGCGACCGCGTGGCCGACGGCGGGCCCAGCCCCGAGACCATCACGATCGAGGACGACGACGACCGCGTGCGTCGCGACCTCCTGGACGACGCCGTCAGCAAGCTCTCGGAGCGGGAGCGCGAGATCATCCGTCTCCGCCATCGCACCGCGGAGCCGATGACGCTGCGCCAGGTCGGCCGCGAGCTCGGCATCTCCCGGGAGCGCGTCCGTCAGCTCGAGAACCAGGCCCTGCGGAAGCTGAAGAACATCATGGTGCCCCGCTACGACCGGAGGTCGATTCGCGTGGCGTAGGTCTCCCTCACGCGCACGTGAGCGCGCGCTCCGCGCGCTGCTACAATCCGGTGCTCTGTCCCCCGTGACCGCGGGGCAGTCGAGGGCACACGCGGGATGGCGGATTTCGAACCGATTCGGTTCGGCAAATACCAGCTCATCGAGAAGATCGCGACCGGCGGCATGGCGGAGGTCTACAAGGCCAAGTCCTACGGCGTCGCGGGCTTCGAGAAGCTGCTCGTCATCAAGAAGATCCTTCCGCACCTCTCGCGGAACCCCGAGTTCGTTCGGATGTTCATCAACGAGGCGAAGATCGCCGTCTCGTTGAACCACGCCAACATCGTGCAGGTGTACGACCTCGGGGTCGTCGGCGACGACTACTACATGGCCATGGAGTTCATCCACGGCCAGGACCTGATGCGGATCATCAAGCTGGGCCGCAAGACCCGCCGCTTCCTGCCGATCCCCACGGGCGTCTACATCATCACCGAGGTCGCCCGCGGCCTCGACTACGCGCACAACCTCACCGATCCCGGCGGGCGGCCGCTGAACGTCGTGCACCAGGACGTCTCCCCCCACAACATCCTCATCTCCTACGAAGGCGACGTGAAGCTCGTGGACTTCGGCATCGCCCGCGTGGGCGAGGTCGTGGAGGAGGAGAAGGGGAAGATGGCGGGCGGCAAGTTCGCCTACATGTCCCCCGAGCAGGCCACCGGGCAGTCGGTCGACGCCCGCTCCGACATCTTCGCCACCGGGATCATCCTCTACGAGTCGATCACGGGGCAGCGCCTGTACGCGGGCAAGGATCGGCAAGAGAAGATGCGCATGGTGCGCAACGCCGAGATTCCGCCGCCGCGCGCCGTGAACCCCGAGATCCCCGCCCGCCTCGAAGAGATCGCGCTCAAGGCGCTGCACCGGGACCCCGAGCAGCGCTACCAGCGGGCCCGCGACCTCCAGGAAGACCTGCTCTCGTTCCTGTACGACGTGGGCATGCGCGTCACCCGGGCGGACCTCGCGCACTTCCAGAAGGAGATGTTCGCCGAGGAGTACCAGCGCGCCAGCGCGGGCTCTGTGGTGAACGCGATCGCGAAGGACATCGACGAGCTGAACCAGCAGCCCGTCATCGTGCCCGACCTCACGATCGACGACGCCGTCGCGAAGCCCGACGAGAGCGAAGGGGCCCTGGTCTCCGGCGAGTGGCAGCCGATCGACCTGAGTTGGTCGTTCTCCAACCGCACGGGGGGCTCCACCCCGGGGCTCGAGCCCTCCCAGATGGTCCAGGGGGACCGGCGGCAGGTGGAGGTCCTGGCCGTCGAAATCACCGGCCTGACGGACATCGCCGAGCGCGTTGGTGAAGAGATGCTTCTGAAGTTGAACTTCAGCTTCTTGAAGTCGCTCGCGACGGTCATCAAGAAGTACCGCGGCACCATCGCGCGCCTCGACGCGGACCGACTCCTCGTGTTCTGGGGGTTGGAGGAGCCCACCAGCAAGGACCTCGAGTTGTGCTTGCGCTGTGCCAGTGATCTCCGAAGGATTTCCGAGAAGTTCGCCGAGGCGAAGGGCGAGCAGGTCCACCTCTCCATGGGGGTCCACCGGGGGGCAGTGCTGGTGGCGGGCGGCAAGCGCAAGCGCAAGCGGCGTCACCGCGGCTATACGCCCTGGGGCGACACGGTGAAGCAGGCCCGTCGCCTGTGCGAGGCGGCCGGGCTGGACGAGGTGCTGGTCTCCGAGAAGGTGTGGGGCCTCACGTCCGAGTGGGGGGAGTTCGACGAGCTGCCGGAGGTCGACGTGAAGTGGGCGTCGCAGACGGTGCGGCCCTACCGCCTGCGTCGGCTCCGAGGCCGGGGCGAGCGCGGATCCGCGGGCCGTTGGGTCAAGCGCGGGGACGAGTTCGAGGTCCTGCTGGGGATGATCAAGCGCGTCGCGCGGAGCGAAGCGGCGGTGCTCTCTCTCGAGGGTGACGCGGGCTCCGGGCGGGCGAGGTTCGTCCGCGAGATCCGTGAGATCACACGGGAACAAGAGATCGCCTTCTACGCGGGGCGGGGCTACTTCTACCGTCGGGAGACGCCGTTCCTGCCGTTCCGCGAGGTCCTGGAGCAGGTCTGCGGGTTCGATGAGGACGACCCCGAGGAGCTGCGCCGCGAGAAGCTGCTTCGGCTCGCGGAGCTGCGGCTGGATCCCATCGACATCCACATCATCGGGCAGCTGTTCGAGCTCGAGTTCGACAACAGCAACCTCAAGTACCTGAGCGGAGACCAGAAGCGCATCGGCGTGTTCGAGGCCATCCGCAAGGTCTTCGCGGGCCTCTGCGACGACGGCTTCTTGGTGATCGCGCTCGAGAACTTCCAGTTCGTCGATCACTACAGCAACGAGCTCGCCCTGCACCTCATGCGCACGCTCGGGGACCGCAAGCTCCTGCTGGTGGTGACCCAGCCGCCCAACCTGGAGCTGCCCTTCGACGAGGAGTCCGTGGAGCGCCTCCCGATGCCGCCCATGCAGCTCGAAGAGGTGCGTCGGTTCACGACGGAGCTGCTCGGGGTGGCGGAGATACCCGAGGAGCTGGAGGTCCTCGTGTACGAGTCCAGCGCCGGGAACGCCCTCTTCGTGAAGGAGATCGTGGGCCAGCTGCGGCGGCAGGGGATGGTCCAGATCAAGGGCGGCGAGGTGGTCCTGGAGGGCAACCTCGAGGAGGCGGGCATCCCCGCGTCGGTCGAGGACCTGATCGCGTCGCGCATCGGCTCCCTGAGCGCGGGCGAGCGGGTCGTGGTGGAGGTCGCCGCGACCATCGGGCGGTCCTACGAGCGACGCCTGCTCCAGGAGACGACGCAGCTGGACCCCGAGAAGCTCACGGAGGTCCTGGCGCGGCTGCAGGCCCTCAAGCTGGTGCGGCCCATGCGGGCCGAGGAGCAGTCCGCAGACGCCGACTACACCTTCCGCAACAACCTGTGCTGGGAGGTCACCACGCGGGGGATCCTGGCGGGCCGCGCGAAGGAGTATCACGTGCGGATCGGCGAGGCGATCGAGCGCCAGCACGTCGATCAGCTGCGTCCTCACTACGAGTCGCTGTCCCGGCATTACCAGGCGGGCGGGTTGCTGAGGCGCGCGGCGGGGTTCGCGGAGCAGGCGGGCATCGCCTACGACCGGGGGTACTTCAACCGCGAGGCGCTGCGGTGCTTCCAGCGCGCGATCCTCCTGCTCCGAGGCGCCGAGGCGCAGCAGGGCGAAGCGCGGGAGACGGCGGCCCACCTCGCCGAGCTCTACCTCCGCATCGGCGACATCCGCGGCCGCGACGTCGCGTTCAAGGAGGCGGAGCGCAACTACGCGAAGGCCCTCGACTTCGCGGGCGAGGCGGACGACGAGAAGCTCGAGACGAAGGCCCTGATCAAGCTCGGTCACGCCCGGGTGGAGCTCGGCAAGCTCGACGCGGCGGGCTCCTTCCTGGCCCGCGCCCAGGAGATGGCGGAGCTGATGGAGGACGAGGAGCTGCGCACGGACGCGGACGAGGAGGTCGCGGGGTGGGCCCTCAAGAAGGGGGACTTCGCCGCCGCGCGCCGGGCCCTCACGCGCGCCCTGGACACGGCGAAGGGCAACGACGACAAGATCCGCGTCGCCCGGATCCTCGGCTCCCTCGGCTCCTACTACATGCGCTCGGGGCAGTACCCGCTGAGCGAGCGGCACCTGAACCAGGCGCGCGAGATCGCCATGGAGACGGACGACAAGGTGCTGCAGGGCAAGCTGCTCAACAACCTCGGCGTGACGTTCATCCACATGGAGAAGTTCCGCGAGGCGCTCGACTGCTATCGGGAGGCCTGCGAGATCCGCCAGGGCATCGAGTACCGCCGCGGCGTGATCGTGAACCTGCACAACATCGGCGACGTGTACTTCCGCATGGGCGACTACGCCCGGGCGTTCCAGTACTTCGAGGAGTCCCTGGCCGCGGCGGACGCGAACGACTGGGAGCTCGGGCGGGCGATGAACCTCGTCTACCTCGGGTACCTGCAGGCGCTCCGAGGCGAGATCGAGGAGGGCGAGGAGGCCCTCACCAGCGGCATCGCCCGCGCCCAGAAGGCCGGCGACAAGGAGATCGCCTCCCAAGGAAAGGTCTTCCTGGCCCGCGTCTATACCCGGCGCGGCGAGGTCCACAAGGCCCGCGAGCTCTTGGCGGACGCGGACGGGATGCAGCCGATCCCGCTGCCCGAGATCGACGGGGAGGCCACGTCGTCGATCCCGTCGCCGGGGGTCGAGGCCAGCCCCGGCTGATTCAGCCCGGCGGCGGCGCCAACTGGACGGCCGGCTCAGGCGGCCGCACCCGCACCACCGACCGACCGTCGCCCACCGGCTCGACCAGGACCTGGGCCGGGACCCGCGTCTTGAGCGCCTCCAAGTGACTGATGATCCCCACCTGCGTACCGCCCGCCTGGAGCCGGTCGAGGGCGTTCATGGCGACATCGAGCGTGGCGTGGTCCAGGGTGCCGAAGCCCTCGTCGAGCAGCAGCGTCTCGATCGGCATGCGCACGGTCCGGAAGTCCGCGAGCGCGAGCGCGAGGGACAGGGAGACGAGGAAGGTCTCCCCGCCCGAGAGCGTCGTGAGGGGGCGCTGCTCGTCCGCCTGGTACCGATCGATGACGGCGAAGGACAGGCGGGGGCGGCCCTCTTCGTCCAGCGCGGGCGTGAGGCGATAGCGATCCGAGAGCCGGAGGAGGTGGTGGTTGGCCTTCCCGATGAGCTCGCCCAGGTTCAGGATCTGCGCGAAGTTCTTGAACGCCTGGCCGTCGCCGACGCCGATGAGGCGGTGGAGACGCTGCCAGACCTCGGCTCTGCCGCGCGCGCGGCGCTCCTCCTCCAACAGGTCCCGGTGGCGGCGGCGGTGCTCGTCGTCCAGATCGAGGACCGAGCGCGCGTCGGCGTGCTCCTGCTGCAGCTGCTCGATGCGGACCTCGAGGCCGCCGATGGCCTCGGCGAGCTCCTCGGGGCCGACCTCCTCGTCCGTATGGTCGGGGGCCCGCTCGTCGTGCTCCCCGAGGGCGGCGCTGCGCTCGGTGAAGACCGTGGCGGCTCGGGCCGCGGCGTCGGCCAAGCGGGTGCGCTCGGTGTCCAGCAGATCGGCCTCCGCGGCCGGGAGGCGGCAGGCGCGGAGGGCGGACACGTCCGGCAGATCGACGGCGCCCAGGGCCTTGAGGAGCAGATCCTCCCGCTCGAAGAGGCGCTCCGCGAGGGCCTCGAGTCGGCGCTTCGCGGCGTCCCGGGCCGAGGTCGCCGCCGCCACCTCGGCCTCCCGACGGGCCACCGCCCGCTTCGCCTCCTCGTCCGCCGCCCGGTGGCGCTGGAGCGACTCGTCGGCTTCGGCCTCCAAGGCGTCCAGATCCAGGTCCGAGGGACGGGCCATGGGGGAGAAGAGGTCGAGGGTGCCCGCGGCCTCGGAGGCGTCCGCCATCGCCGTGCGCACGGCCTCGATCGCGTCCCCTTCAGCGCGCGATCTGCGCTTGTGCTCCGCCTCGCGACGCTCGGCCCTGCCCCGCGCCTCGGTCACCGCGGCCTCCGCCGCATCCGCGCGCGCCTGCGCGGCCCGGGCCGCCTCCCCGGTGCTCCGGGCGCGCTCCTCCGCCCCCGCCAAGGTCTCTCGGGATCGCGCCAGTCGCTCCCGGGCGATCTCGAGCGTGTCGAGGGCCGCGGTGGCCGTCCGACCCGCCGCGACGATCGCCGCCTCCACCTCCCGCAGGGCGCCCGGGGCGGCGGACTCCGGGAGCTCGGCGGCCGCCAAGCCGTCGGCGAGATCCGCGAGCGCCGCCGCCCTGGCCTCGCCCGCCTCCCGCGCCGCCTCGCTCGCCGCCTGCAGGGCCGCGCGCCCCTCGGCGGCCGCCGTCGCCGCCGCCCGATCCTCGGCAGCGCGTTCGGTCAGACGCCTCCGGGAGCGCTCCAGGCGCTCATCCGCGGCGGCGAGGCGCGCGGCGACCTCCGGCTCGTGCGGGGCGGAGTCGGGGGCATGGTCCGTGGCCCCGCAGAGGGCGCAGGGCTCCCCCGCCACGAGGTTCTCCCGGCCCCGCACGACGGCCAGGGTCCACCCGAGGTTCTCGCGGAGGGCCGTCTCGTCGGCCGCCGCCGCGGTGGCCTCCTGCAGTCGCTCCGCGGCCTCGGCGGCGGCCCCGTCGGCGTCCGCCGCCGCCCGCTCCACCCGCGCTCGGTGCCCCTCGGCGCGCGTGGCCCGTCGCTCCGCCGCGGCGGCCCGCTCCTGGGCCTCCAACGCTCGACGCAGCAGGGCGCGACGCTCCTGCCCCGCCACCAGGATCGCGGACAGGGCCCGCCGTCGGGCCGCGGGGTCGGGTTCGCCGTCCAAGGCCGCGGCCAGGGACTCCGTCGCCCGCTCCACCGCCGCCGCCGCCTCCGAGGGCGCCGCGGCGGCTTCGGCCGCCTTTCGGGCCTCCCCCGCCGCGCGGCGGGCCTCGTCCGCCGTGGACCGCGCCGTGGCCAGCTCCTGGGCGGCCTCGTCGGACTGTCGGCCCGCGTCCGCCGCGCGTGCCCGCGCGAGGGTCGCGGCGTCGAGCGTGGGTTCCAGGGCGGCCCGTCGCTTCTCGGCGTCTGCGCGTCGGGCGGCCGCCTCCTCGGCCGCCCGGCGACCCGCGGCGAGGCCTTCGATCTGCTCCGTGAGCCGCCCCTCGAACACGCCCAGCTCGACCTCCGCCCCCGCTCGGTCCGCGGAGACGACGGTCGTCGACTCGGCCAGCCGGGCCGCCTCTTCGCATCGCTGGTGCTCTCGAAGCCGCTCGAAGTCCGCGGCGCGTTCGGCCCAGGCCTGCCCGGCGGCGCGCGCCGCCGCCTCGGCCTCGGCCAGCCGCGCGCCCAGCGACTCCCGGGTGCGCAGCCACGTGAGGAGCTCGCGTCGTCGGTCGCGCAGCCGCGTGGCCTCGGCCAGCGCCGCCCCCAGGGACGCCTTGGCCTCCGCGCGCGCGGTGCGCTCCTCGTCGGTGAGGAACTCGATCCCCTCGGCCACCGCGCGCGTCGTCTTCAGGGCGGCCTCGACCTCCTGACGTCGCTGATTCGCGCGGCTCCCCAGGCGCTTGTAGATCTCGGTGTCCGTCAGCCGCTCCAGCAGCGCGGCGCGGTCCGCCACCGAGGCCTTCAGGAACGCGGCGAAGTCGCCTTGGGCGAGCAGGATGGCGCGGTTGAACTCGGCCGGCGTCATGCCTTCGAGGACCTCCTCGAAGGGCCCGTCGAAGAACTTTCGCCGATGGTCGCTCACGAGGATCGCCCAGGTCCCGTCGTCCGCCCGACGTTCGAGGCTGCGGTGCGGGTCCTGAAGCCGCCCGTCCGCGCGCCCGCGAGCCCGGGAGCACCTCCAGCGGGCCCGATACCGCCTGCGCTCGGCGTTCTCGAGCTTGCTGAACTCCACCTCGGCCCAGCAGTCGCCGGTGCCGTGAGACATCACCCGCCGGGCGTCGCCGTCGCCGACCTTCACGGACTTCGCCCGGTCGAGGCGAGGGGTGGTCCCGAACAGCGCCAGGCAGATGGCGTCCAACAGGGTCGATTTCCCGGCCCCGGTGGGGCCCACCACCAGGAACAAGGGCGCGTTGCCGAGCCCCGCGTCGAGGTCCAGCTCCTGCTCGCCGTACAGCGAGTTCAGGTTGCACAGGCGGATCCGATGCAGCTTCAAGAGGGGGACTCGGAGGACACGCCCGCGGCGACGTCCGCCACCACGGCGCGGAACGCCGTGAGCAGCTCGGGGTCGAGCTCCACGCCGGAGTTCTCGCAGAGCCGTCGGAACACGTCCTCGGGCTCCACGTCGCGCAGGGAGGGGAGCTCCGGGCTGCGCGCCGCCTCGGCTTCGGCGCCCGCGGGGAGGAACTGCCGGATGCGCACGATCTTGGGCCGCGCGGCCGGGTCGTCGTCCGGGAACGTCTCCGCGAGCAGCTTGAAGAGCTCGCCCGGGGCCTGGGGCTGGAACTCCGAGACGTCCAGGTGGAGGTACAGGAGCGGCGGGAGCGGCTCGGCCCAGGTGAGCGCGGCGAGGTCGGCGCGCACGTCCTCCACCGGCCCCTCGAGGCGCAGCAGCTTGCGGGCGAGCGGCACCTCGATCCGGGTGGGTGTCCACGCGTCGCCCGGGTCGTCGGTGTCCACCAGGAGCACCCGCCGGGGCTCGTCCATCTCCCGGATGGTGAGCGGGATCGGGGACCCGCTGTACCAGGCGGGGCCGCCGACGCGCATGCACCGGTGGATGTGCCCCAGGGCCACGTACCGAAGGCGCGGGTCGAAGATGTCGTCGGGGAGGCCGCCGATCGTCCCCACGAGGTGGATGTCCAGGGGGGCGTCGGCCCGGTCCGCGCCCACGCACGTCAGGTGCCCCGTGGCGACGACGGGCACCCCCGGGAAGCGGGCCTCGGCGTCGTCCGTGAGGGTGCGATACAGCGCCCGGAAGCGCTCCTTGAAGGCCGCGCGGATCCGGGACGCCTCGAGGCCTGTCGTGCGCAGGCCCAGCCGGTACTCGTGCACGAACGGGACGGCGAGCAGCACGGCGCGCACGTCGCCTGCCTCGTCCGCGAGCGGCACCACCAGCCGATCGAACGACGTGGACCGATCGAGCCCCCCCACGACGTGCACCCCGACGGCGTCCAGCACCTCCGCGGGCGCCTCCAGTCGCGCGGCCGAGTCGTGGTTCCCCGCCACCACGACCACCCGACGGCAGCGGGTCTCCCGAAGCTCGACGAGGAACCGGTAGTAGGTGCGGAGCGCCTCGGCCGACGGCTGCCCGTGGTCGAAGACGTCGCCCGCCACCACCAAGACCTCGACGTCTTCGGCGTCGATCGTGCGCTTGAGGAAAGCGAGGAAGATCTCGTGATCGGGCGTCCGCGACGCGCCCTCGAGGCCCGCTCCCAGGTGCCAGTCGGCGGTATGAAGCAGTCGCATCACGGTCCCCAAGGACGTCGGGCCGCCCCCCGGTGAGGAGGCGACCCGACGAGATCCTTGCGATTTGGTGCGAGAGGGGGGACTCGAACCCCCACAGCCAGAAGGCCACTGGACCCTGAACCCAGCGCGTCTACCAATTCCGCCACTCTCGCAAGGAACGTCGCCGGCGAGCGGCGAGCGACGAATCTTATCGACGCCGGTCCCTCTGTCAAACGACCGTCGCGCGAAACCCGACGCCTCATTCGCGGGTCCGGAACGGCCCCTCCGTGAGCTCATGGACGGTGTACGGCCCGTCGCTGAACCGGAGCACGCCGAACCGCTCCTGGAGCTCGTCGGCGATGCGGACGGGCTCGTCGAACCCCGTCCGATGCTGCTCGTCCGTGAGCATGGGGTATTGGTCCTTGGACCACGACACCGTCCGTCGGACGATCCAGCGACACCCCCAGCCGTGCAGCTTCTCGGCCATCGCCGGGGCTGCTCCCGCGTGCGCGAGGGCCAGGCGCAGGGGCGTCATCTCCTCGGCCCCCGCGAAGACCGTGCGGTGGGGGATCCCGTACACCTTCGAGGTGAAGAACAGCGCGACGCAGTCCTCGGCGGGCACGTTGCGGCGCACCCAGGCGTGCGTGGCCTCGGCCTCCCAGGTGCGGGCGCGGAACTGCTCCCAGGACTCGCCGCCGGTGGCCACGGCGGCCTCGTCCTGGGCGTCGACGCGGGGCGCCGCGGTCTCCACGAACGCCCCCACCGCGAGCGCGATCAGCAGGGCTCCCCCCGCGATCGCGCGACGGCGCTCGGGCAGCCGCTCGAGCCCGAAGGCGAGGCCCGCCGCGGTCAGCGCCGCGATCACGGGCCACAGCGGCAGGAGGTAGACGACCCGACGCAGGGAGACCGTCCAGGCCGCGAACCCCAGCGCGGCCACCACGGCGAGCACCCGCACCTCCCGCGCGCGCCCGGCCGCGACGACCATGAGGGGGAGGGCGAGCAGCGGCCAGCCGTTGAGCCGACCCAGGAACAGTCGACGGTCGTACTCGCGCCCGAGCGTGAAGAGCTCCCACGGCGAGAGCAGCAGGGCCTTCCACCCGCTGCCGGGGCCGTAGTTGGACGTGAAGTTGAAGACCCACGCGGCGGGATCTCCGGGGGGGACGTCGAGGCCCACGATCGGGTGCAGGGGGTGGCCGAAGAACACGGCGTTCCGAGCCATCCAGGGCGCGGCGAACAGGGCGGGGACGAGCGCCGCCGCCACCAGGTCCCGGAGCGCCGCGGCGCGCCCCTCCGCGCGGCGGATCATCCACAGCCCGAGGACGACGTACACGGGCGCGAAGAACACGGGCGCGGTGTACTTGATCGACGTCGCGGCTCCGCCGAGCGCCGCCAGCGCCCACAGCGTGGGCCGCGCGATCTCCCCGGCGCGGATCGCCTCGACGGCGAGGAGGACGGCGAGCCCGAGGAAGAGGCCCACCGGCCAGTCCGTGGAGACGCCGGGGAGGGTCCGCAGCACGGTCGCGGACCCCACCACGACGGGCAGGTAGAGCGCCGCCGCGCGGGGACCTGCCGCCGCGAGCGTGACCCGGTGCCCGACGGCCAGCGTCGCCAAGGCGAAGGTCGCCGCCACGGGTCGCGCGGCCTGCTCCCCCGCCAAGGCGACGGACAGGGCCACCATCGAGTGCAGGCCCTGGGCGAACCCGGCCTCGGAGTCGCCGGGGTGAGTGACGAACCCGCCCGACTCGACCAGCTGCTGGATGAAGCGGAGGTGGTAGAGGGCCTCGTCGGACGCCAGGGGAGGGGCCCCGACGGAGAGCAGGGCGGGCGCGGCGACCGCCCCGAAGACGGCCCATGCGAAGCCCGACGCGAAGGACATCGGGGCGTGTTCGGGCGCGAGCCGGCCGTCCCGTCGCAGCTCGCGGGCGGCGGCGAACAGCCCGACGGCGAGCACCACCCCCGCCGACGCCGCGCTCAGGAGGCCTGCCAGGCCCAGGCCCACCGAGGCGAGCTGAAGGACGGCCCATCCGAGGGCCGCGCCCAGCAGGGGCCGCGCGGCGCGATCCTGGACGCCGGGCGCGAGTCGTCGTCGGAGGGGGCTGCCGAGGCCCCAGGCCGCGGCCCAGAACGCCGCCGGGACGAGGAACGCGACCCCCGTCGTCACGATCCATCCCCACGCGAGGTGAGCCGGCCGGCCCCCGCCCACCAGCGCGACCCCTACCGCCCCGACCCAGAGGAGGAGCGCGGCCCCGCCGACCACGCGCTTCACGGCCCCATCTCCAGGCGCAGAGCGTCCACGTCGAGGCCTCCCGGACCCCCGCGGAACTCGACCTGCACGGGCTCACCGACGTCCCCGCCGAGGCGGGGCAGCGCGACCCATCCGGGGATCTCGTCCGCAGGGAGGGGGAGCGGGACCTCGAGGTCTCGGCCGCCGCGGGAGAGGGTCACGCTCCCGGCGCCGCCCGTCCGGAAGCACGACAGGCGCCCCCCCGCGGGGATCGCGTCGAGCTGCATGCGATGGACGGCGTCCGCCGCGAGGTGCACGTGCGCGCCCCCGTGGCCGCCCGTGCGGAGCCGGCCCTCCCCCCCGACGACGGTCGCCCCGTTCTCTTCGAACACCCGCGAGGTCGCGGCGACGGTCTTGAGGAGCGGATCAGCGCGGCGGTCCACCCAGGTGATCGCGCCTGCGCCCGCGCCCCGGGGCGACTGCAGGCCGGGCGCCACGAGCCACGGGAGGGCGACGCCGGTGGGGAGGTGGATCGCCCACAAGTCCCCCCCGTCGGACTCGTTCCGGACCCCCACGACCCACCAGTCGTCCAGGACCGCCACGGCTCCGTCGGCCGCCGCGCGCAGGGGCCAGGTGCGGTCCACGCCCCCTCGAAGGGGGAGGGCCCGGGGCCGACCGTCGTCGATCAGCAGGACGCAGCTCCCGGTGACTCGGGGGGACCGGAAGTCCCGCCCCCGGGCGAGGACGGCGTCGGTGTGCACGTCCAACCGGCGCAGGCGGAGCCGGCTCGCCGCGGGCGTCCCCTCGACGAGGACGACCCGGTCGCCCCACAGATCCACGATGTCCGCGCCGTCGAGGGGTTCGGCGGGGATCTGCGTGCGCCGCGAGGTCCCCCGCTCCATGACCTCGAGGCGGTCGTGTCGGGCGAACACGCTGCGTCGGGCGTCGGCCGCAGGGCGCCCTCGAAACGCGCCGGTGTGCAGGGGGCGCACCTCGAGCTCGCCGCTCCAACGGCCTGCGTCGGTCGCGGCCCAGACGAGGTCCTCGCCGCCCGTGGACGACCTGCTCGCGGGGGGCCGGGCGGACGCAGGGAGGGGGTGAGGGACCGAGCGACCGGCGGGGACGGAGCGATCCACCCGTCCGGCCTCCGCGCAGCCGTAGTGGAGGGACCCCGCCCGCCGCGGGAACCGGGGGTCCTCGCACGCTCCCGGCGCCAAGGGCACGGTCTCGGCCGACGCCGGCGACGGCAGGCCCGCGTCCGAAACCCAGGTCCAGGGCGACGCCAGGTCTCCGTCCCGCCGTCGGAGGCCCACGAGGTCGGCGTCGACCGCCCAGGTCCCGTCGTCGTTCGCCGGAGGAGGCTCCCCCCACCACTCCAGGACGTCCGCGCCATCCACGTGCAGACGCCCCTCGGACAACACGGCTCCCGGCGCGGGCAGGACCTCGATCCGGGCCCTACTGCGCGCGAGGACCCGCCCTCGAAGCTCGAGTCGCGCCTCCACGACGGCGTCCGCCGCGCCGCGATGAACCGCCCGGTCGGGGGCCTCCGGGTCCTGCGTCACGCGCCCCGCGTCGGACGCCCAGACGAGGGTGCGCCCGCCTTCCAGCGGGCCGTCCACGGGGCTGAAGAGGTGGACGCCGTCCGGCTCCACGATCATCGCCGGCGCCGCGAGCACGAAGGCTCGAGCGGGGCGGGCCTTCGGCGCGGGGAGGGGCGGCGAAGGGACGGGCTGGGCGCGCAGCAGGCGACGGCGCTCGGGGGTGGGGGGCCGGTACCCGTCGCTCGCGCACCCGACGGAGCCGAGACACAGCGCCCCAAGCAGGACGAGCGCGACCTCCGAAGAGACGCGCCCGCCCATGGAACGAATGCCGGGGGCTAGTTGGCGATGCAGTCGTAGACCACCGTGAAGAGGCCGGTGCCGACGTCGCCGTCGCAGTCGGTCGCGGCCACCTGCACCTGCACGGTGTGGGTGGTCACGGACTGCGAGCACGAGCCCGACGGGCCGGGGACCGTCACCTGGACGTCCATGCCCTCGACCGGATCGTTGTCGACGTCTCCGTCGTCCTCCTCGGTCCCGGACTCCTCGAGCGTGGTCGCGCCCGGGCCGGTGAGGACCTGCCAGGTGAAGTCGAAGGCGTCGCCGTCCGAGTCCGTGGTCCCCTCGGCCGAGAGGTCGAAGGTCACGCTCGCGCAGGAGGGGCAGTTCAGGCAGTTGTTGTAGGCGTCGAAGTTGCAGGTGTTGCGCGTGTCCGAGAAGTACGTGTCGGGGGAGACCACGACGTCCGGGGCCACGTTCGTGAGGCTGTTCTCGTCCAGGTCGAACTCGAGGAAGACCGGGGCGGAGTAGCTCTCTCCGTCGTTGACGACCAGCTGCACCGTGTAGGTCCCCTGCTCGTCCGCGTAGAAGCGCGGGTCTGCGAGCGTGTGGTCCTCGAAGGCCGACGGGCCGAGCGGCACCGCGCTGCCGTTGGGGGCGCGCAGCATGTCCCAGTTGTAGTTGAGCGGGTCGTTCTCGGGGTCCGTGGAGTTCGCGCCGATGAGGGACACGAAATCGCAGGAGTACGCCGAGCCGAGCTCCACGACGGCCGTGGGGCCCTGGTTGGTGGACCCCACCGCGACGAACGCGAAGTCGGGGTCGGACTCGACGATGCCGTTGTCGACGACGAGCGAGACCGTGTAGGAGCCGGGCGCGTCCGGCGTGTAGCAGACCGACGCGTCGCTGGGACGGAGGTCCGTGTCCTGGATGAGCGACAGCTCGGGCACGTTGACGACCGTCCACACGTAGGTCAGCTCGCGCTGGGCGGGATCGTGCGAGTTGGAGCCGTCGAGGCACACCTCGGTGCCCTCGAACGTGGACTGGTTGGGGCCCGCGTCCGCGACCGGGAGGTCGAGGGACGACTCGACGGTGTAGACCACGAAGTCGGACTCGGAGAGCGCGCCCGCGGCGTCGCTGACCACGAGGCCGAACGTGTACACGCCCTCCACGTCCGGGCTCCAGGAGGAGAGCACGGCGTTGCGGTCGTTGTTGATCGAGAAGGGACCGCCGTCCACCTCGCCGTCGTCGTTCACGACGGTCTCGGGGAGCAGGCTGTCCACCGGCTTCTCGTGCAGACGCCAGTGGAACTCGATCTCCTCATCGTCCGGGTCGTAGCTGCCCGAGCCGTCGAGGATCGCCTCCCCGCCGACCGGGACTTCCTGGTCGGCGCCCGCGCGGGCCACCGGGGTGGTGTTGTTCTGGGCCTGGTCGAACAGGAAGTCGTAGTTGACGTTGCCGTCGTCCGTGCAGTTGGCGAGGCCGAACGACAGCGCGACCACCGGGACCGCGTACGCGAGGCTCTTCAAGACATGAGTCGTAGACATCGGAGTACCCCGTCAGCCTTGGCAGGTGAAGGTGATGCTGACGGTGTCTTCGTCTGCTCCGCGGCAGTCGTAGACGGTCAGGTTCAAGTTGATGACGGCGGTCGAGGTGGAGCCGCAGCTCGTGCCGAGCGCGTCGAGCGTGACCTCGGCCTCGATGGACTCGGACCCGAGGATCGAGCCGGGGCCGCTCTGCACCGTCCAGATGTAGTTCAGGGGGTCCTGGTCGGGATCCGTGGAGCCGAACGCGTCGACCGTCGTGCTGCGCGAGCCGCACGGGGTGCAGCTGCACACGTAGTTCTGGGTGGAGCAGGACGCCGTGGCGTTGATCGCCTGGTCCTCGCTCGTGGACGCCACGGGCCCGTCGTTCGGGAGGGGCGGCACGCTCGAGATGGCGACGTAGTCCGGCGGGGACTCGACCTCGCCGTCCGAGACGTTGAGCTGCAGCGTGTAGACGCCGGGGAGGTCCCAGTTGAACCGCGGCGTGGCGCTGTAGCGGCCCTGGATGGTGGAGTCGGACACGCTCGAGCCGGTGGGCACGCTCGTGAAGGTCCAGCGGTACTCGAGCTGCTGGCCCTCGGGGTCGTAGGAGGCCGTGCCGTCCAGGGTCACCTGGCTCGCGGCGCAGGGCGTGAGGATCAGGGACTGGCCCGCGTCGGCGACCGGCGGGGCGTTGCCGTTCGTGGCCTGGACCGTCACGTAGTCGGGCAGGGAGGTGCAGGACCCGTCGTTGACGAGCAGCTGCAGGATGTAGGTGCCCGCGACGTCCGGGATGACGTATGGGGCGTCCGTACCCTGGCCGTAGATGTCGGCGTCGGTCAGCTCGGAGTCGCCGGGGGTGAGGCTGAAGTGCCAGATGAGCTCGAGGACCTGGTCGTCCTCGGCGCCCACGATGTCGTCGTCCGTGGAGCCGCTGCCGTCGAGCTGCGCCGGGGTGCCCGTCTGAGCCACCACGTCCGCGCCCGCGTCGGCCACCGGGCAGAGGTTGCTGCCGCCGACCTGCACGACCACCTGGTCGAGGTCGGAGACGCGCTCGCCGTCGCTCACCTGCAGGGTGATGCCGTAGAGGCCCTCGACGTCCGGGGTGAGCGTGACCTCGACATGGGTCGTGGCGTCGCCCAGGTCGACCTCGACGTCGTCGTCGTCGCCGGTGCTCGCCGAGTCGTCGTCGTCGCCCGCGACCTCGCCCGTGAGGAGCGACTCGTCCACGAGGTCCGACTCGAAGGGCTTGGACTCGATCTCCCAGAAGTAGAAGAGGTCGACGCCGCTGACGTTGGCGCCCAATTCCGAGAGGTGACCGCTCAGGACCACGGAGTCGCCGAGGTCCAGGAAGCGGTCCTCGTCGTTCAACGCGATCGACTCGCCCTCGGCGGGCGCTTCGGCGCCGACGCTCGAGATCCACGCGACGGGATCGCCGGGGTGGACGGCCACGATCGGCTCGTCGTTGCACTGCGTCGTCGCCAGGAATCCGGCGCCGAGCACCAGGGCTCCGGCGCTGCGGCCGAGCCGCTGAAGTGTGCCGGTTCCGCTCTTGTACTGCGTCATCGTCGCTCTCCGACTGAAATCACCGAGGTCGAGGGACCTGGATCTTCGCCACTTCTCTACCACGCCCGGAGGGGAGCAGCAAAGCGTTTGGGGGCCCTTTCGCCCGTCTTCGGGCAGTTTCTTCTTCGTCGCCGGCGAGGCGAGCCTTGCCAGGAACGCAACGATGCCCAAAATAGCGAACCCGTCGCCGGGGAAACCGGGTTCCCCCGAGCCCTCCCCCCGATGCCCCCACCGCCGAGGACCCAAAAAAAATGGCGATCAGTTTCGACATCAAGGAGCGCCTCCTCGCGATCACCGATGCGATCAACCCCTTCGACAGCGAGGGACGTCGGCAGCGGTCCTTCGATCGCCTCGTCACGAAGGTGGTTTCGAAGAACATGCAGCACGAGGATCGGATGTTCGCGATCCAGACCCTGTGCGACATGGACACGGACGAGTCGCTCAGCGCGGTCTTCCGCCGGTGGGACCTCAAGGCCGACAAGGATCGGGAGGACCGGGCGGAGAAGGAGTTCCTGGCGGAGATCCTCACGAGCAAGGGCTCGCGCGTCCTGCCCTTCATCTCGGCCCACCTCGATCGCTCCCTCAACGTGACCTGGCCGCTCCAGGTGATGCGCCGGGTCGCCGAGTCCGAAGCCGTGGTGACCGAGATCCTGCGGGTCCTGGAGAAGGAGGGCGCGGGGGTCAGCTTCCACCCCCTCAAGAAGGTCCACCTGCTCCAGCTGCTCGAGGAGTTCGACGACGCGCGGATCACCGACGCGGGGATCCCGTTCCTCGACGACGACGACGAGACCGTCCGCTTCGCCGCCGCCAACACCCTCGGGGTGAGGGGCGACGACCGCAGCGGATCGGCGGTGCTGCTGCGCCTGGTCGGCGAGGAGAGCAACCGGGTGAAGTCCGCGCTGCTGGGGGCCCTCGCGGATCGCGGATGGGCCACGAGCGGTCAGCCGATCGACGCGATCCGGGCGGCGGCGAAGGACGTCGACGGCTTCTCGGTGTCGACCAAGGGCGTCACGCGGAGCTGACGGAGCGGGCGGCCCCCGCGCGCCCAGCTCCCACGCGGTCCCCCCCCAGACACCACTTCGCGACGCGCAGGCCGAGCTTCGCCCGGGGCACCAGGGTGCCTTGGCGCCCCGCCCGCCAGGCCTGCCGCGCGAGCCACCTCGGCCGCAGGTAGAAGCCCCCGTAGAGGCGTCGCAGCGTGCGATCCAGGTCGGCCTCCGACCACCCGGGGGGCAGGAGCGTCGCGCGCCGCTCTTCGGCGTCCACCGGGTTGGTCACGTTCGACTCCACGAACCACCCCTCCGCCTGCGCCAAGTCGTAGAGATCTGTGCCGGGGAACGGCGACAGCGTCGAGAACTGGATGAAGTCCATCTCGGTCTGCACCGCGAAGTCGAGGGTGCGGAGCGTGGTGCGCGGGGTCTCGCCGGGGATCCCCACCAAGACGTAGCCGACGGTCTCGATGCCGGCCGATCGCGCGGCGGCGATCGCCCCCCGCATCTTCCCGAGGTCCTGGTCCTTCCGCAGGAAGTCGAGGCTCTCCTGGTTTCCGGACTCGATCCCGAACGCGATCGTCCGGCAGCCCGCCCGCTTCATGAGGCGACAGAGGTCGAGCGTCACGCCGTCCACGCGCGCCTCGCACTTCCAGTGGAGGTCGACCCGTCGTCGGATCAGCTCCTCGCAGATCGCCTCCACCCGCGACCGCCGGAGGGTGAAGTTGTCGTCGAAGATGCAGGCGTAGCGCACCCCGTGGCGGCCCACGACGTCCTCGAGCTCGTCGACCACGTCGTCCGCCGAGCGCGCGCGCCAGGGCGATCCCGAGATCGTCTTGTCGCAGAAGGTGCAGCGGAAGGGGCAGCCGCGGGAGCTGATGAAGGTCGTGATCGGGCCCCGGGTCTGGAACAGGTACCCGTACGCCTCGGTGGGGACGAGGTGGCGCGCGGGGCGGGGGAGCGCGTCGAGATCCTTCGGCGGGGAGGCCTCGACGAACGGTCGCCCGCGCACCCGCACGCCCGGCGGGGGAGCGCCGGACTCGCCGCCGCCCCACCAGTCCAGGAGCGCGGGCGCGGGGCCTTCGCCTTCCCCGACCACCAGGGCGTCGACGTCGGGGAACTCGTCCAGGGCGGTGTCCGAGAAGCGGGTCGCGTGGACGCCTCCGAGCACGACGCGGTCCGTCAGGTCGCGGACGAGCGCGGCGGTGCGGGAGATGCGACCGCGCATGGGCGTCATGCCGGACAGTCCGACGACGGGAGCTCCGAGGGCCTTCACCCGGGCGCGGAACGCGGCGTCGTCCAATTGCTCCGCGGCGGCGTCGACCACGGCCACCCTGCGCCCCGAAGCCTCCAGCGCGCCCGCCACATAGAGCAGGCCCAGGGGCGGCACCGGAGGAAGCCACGACCGCTTCTGGGGCCCGCGCACGAGGACGACGTCGGGTCTGGTCACCACGAGAGCTCCATGAGGCGCTTCTTGATCTCCGCGGCGGCCGGGCTTATCGGGTCCAGACGCTCCAACGCCATGGAGTAGTGATGGGCCGCCTTGTCTCTATCTTGCAGGTGGACGAAGTAGATGTCCGCCAAACCTCGGTGCGCGATCCAACTCGCGTCGTCGCAGTCGAGGGCCTTGGTGTAGAGCTCCACGGCGCCGTCGATGTCGCTGCGCAGCTTCCGCACCGTCGCGAGGTTGTTCAGCGACGGGGCGTAACAGTCGTTGACCGCGAGCGCGGCCCGGAAGTGGCCGGCCGCCTCGTCGACCTCCCCCCTCACCGCCAGCGCGTGGCCGAGCTTGTTCTGGGCCTCGACGTTCGACGGCCGCGCCCGGATCGCCTCCTTCAGCACCCGCACCGCGTCGTCCGGGCGTCGGGTCGCGAGGTAGAAGTCACCGAGGTTGCGCCACGCGTCCGAGGCTTCGGGGTTGACCTCCGTGGCGTGCTGCCACAGCGACTCCTCGCTCATCCACAGGCGGTCGTACCGCACGTGCAGGGCGCCCAGCGCCACCAGCCAGATCCCGAGGATCGCGCCCGCGACACGCACCCGCCCCCCGAGGAGCGCGGGCAGGCCCCGGGCCGCGACGCTCCCCACCACGAAGGCGAACCCGACGCTCGGGAGGTAGGTCCGGTGTTCGACCATCGTCTCCTTCAAGGCGAACACCGAGGACGTGGGCGCGAGGGAGCCGAGGACGAAGAGGATCCCGAAGGCCGCGGCGGGCGCGCGTCGGATCCCTGCGAAGCCCGCCCCGATCAGGCCGACCACCAGCCCTCCGCAGGCCCAGGTCATGGCCGTGGGATCGACGACGACGGCGGGGTCGTGGTGGATGCTCTGGGGGACCGGCCAGAGCCACATGCGGAAGTACTGGACGACCACCTCGAGCTGGGTGAGCAGGTTCACCGTCCAGGGCCGGATGGGGTCGGGCGACGCGATGTAGCCGTAGGCGGCGACCCGGAGGAGGATCAGGAACACCGGGATCGCGAAGAACGGGAAGAGGCGCCCGCGGAGGGCGGCGAGGCCGTCGCGCCAGCTGCGCCCCACGACCACCGCCTCCACCCCGAAGAGCACGCCGGGGAGGACCGCCGCGATCTCCTTGGTGAGGGTCCCGAGCACGAAGAGGACGAACGCCGCCGTGTACCAGCGCCCCGCCGCGGCCCCCCGGGCCTCGACCTCGGGGGCGGGGGAGGAGTCGTTCGCGCCCCTGCCGAACACGGCCGCGCCGATGGCGAGCAACACGGCGGTGCCGCCGAGCGCCACGAGCACCGCGCGTTCGGCGTCGATCGTTCCCCGCCCGAGCAGCCACGCCGCCGGGGTCGTCGCCGCCGCGGCTGCGATCAGCCCCCCGCCCAGCAGCCGGTTGGCGCGTCGTCGTCGCCCCGCGAGCCAGGCTTCGACGTCCGGGTCCGAGGCGTGCTCGTGGGAGCGCAGGTACGCGACGACCGCGGCCAGCACGAAGAAGGTGGCGAGGCTCGACGACCGCCCCGTGATGTAGGTCACCGACTCGATCGCGAGGGGGTGCACCGCGAACGCGAGGGTCCCGAACGCGACGAAGCTGCGGCGGGCGACGTCCGTGACCTCCCCCAGCAGCGGCGTCGCCGTGCGCCTCAGCAGGCTCGCGAGCAGCGCGGTGTTGGCGGCGTGGATGGCGATGTTCTCGAGCCGATACGGCTGGGGCGTGAGGATCCCCCAGGCCCAGACGTCGGCCGCGAAGGTGTAGAGCAGGAGCACCCGGAAGGGGTTGTAGGCGACCATCTCGCCGACGTTCCCGGGGTGTCGGATCACCTGGTTGAGGACGATCTCGACCTTGTCGTCGTACTCGAAGGGCGCGGCCAGGAACGGGAGATAGAGGCCGAAGATGATGGTGATCGACCCGGCGACCAGCAGCAGGTGCCGACGTCGGTCAGTCATCGCCGGCCTCTTCTTCGAGGTCCGCGAGCCGCTTCTCGAGGCGGCCGACGCTCTGGGCGAGGTTCTTCTGGTGGTTGGCGAGCCGGGACACCTTGGTGGAGATGTCCAGCGCCACGCAGACGAGGAAGAACACCCCCAGGGTCACCACCGCGAGGCCCTCGTCGACCCCCAGGGCCTTCGCGAAGGCCTCCCGGGGGCCGGCGAACGCTCCGAGCACGAGCGCAGCCCCGGCGCCGGCGACCCACAGCCAGGAGAACTCCTCCCGGAGGTGGCGGCGCCGAACGAGATCGAGCACGGCGACGAGCAGGACGATCGAGAGCAGGAGCGGGACGACGCGCATGCCGTCTCAGGGTTCGGGCGGACGTACCCGTCGGCGTCGCCGGGTGTCCGTCAGCCAAGTCAGGGCCAGGCTCAGGAGGAGCTTGTAGACGTAGTAGACGGGCCGCATGCCGCGGTGCATCGACTTTCCGGGCGGGCCGGCGCGCATCTCCACGGCCACCTCTTCGAAGCGGAACCCGGCGTACCGCACCCGCAGGAGCATGTCCGCGTCCGGGTAGTCGTAGGGGTAGAAGTCCTGCTCGTAGAACGCGAGCACCCGGCGGTTCATGGCCTGAAAGCCGCTGGTGGGATCGGTGATCCGGCGCCGCGCGAGGCGGCTGACGACCGAGCTGAAGAAGCGGATGCCGGCGAGCCGGGCCGCGGGGATCCGGTAGCAGGGGCGCCCGAGGAACCGGGATCCGACGGCCAGATCGATGTCCGCCTCGTCGAGCGCCGAGAGCAGCGCGCCCACCTCTTCGGGCGGGTGCTGGCCGTCGCCGTCCATCTGCACCACGCGGTCGTAGCCGCGCTCGAGGGCGAACTTGTAGCCGGTCTGGAGGGCCGCCCCGTAGCCGAGGTTGAAGGGGAGGCGGACCACGTGGGCGCCGGCCGCCGCGGCCGCTGCGGCCGTGTCGTCGCTCGATCCGTCGTCGATGATCAGGACGTCGATCCGCGGGTGGAGCTCGCGCAGCCGGCCGACGATCGCGGCGATCCTCGGGCCCTCGTCCAGGCAGGGGAGCACGGCGAGCGTCTTCGGGGCCGCGGCGGGGACCACGGAGAGGTGCGACGGGCGGCGCGTTTCGGGGCCGGAGGCGGGCGGCGAGGGGAGGGAGTCGGGCGACATTGCGCGGGGTCAATCTTCCCGGGCGCGCGGGCCGTGTCAATCGACGGGGCCGTTCTGCGGCTATCCTCCGCCGCTCGTGCCGCTTCGCGTCCTCACCGTCGTGCCCTACTTCTTCCCGGCGTGGGCCTACGGAGGAATCCCTCGGCTCGCGTACGGCTTGAGCCGCGCGCTCCAGCAGCGGGGCAGCCAGGTGCGCGTAATCACCACGGACGCGCTGGACGCCGAGGCGCGGCTCTCCTACGGCGAGGCGGACGTCGAGGGTCTCCACGTCTTCCGGTTTCGGAACCTCAGCAACCGGCTGGCCTACAACCACCAGCTGTTCCTGCCCCTGGGTGCCCGAGACGTGCTCCGCAAGTCGGTCGCCGAGGCCGACGTCGTGCACCTGCACGGGTATTGGCACCTTCTCAACAACGCCGCGGTGGCGGCGGCGCGCGAGCTCGATCGCCCGGTGGTCCTCACGCCGAACGGCACCCTGCTGCCCCACGAACGGAAGACCCGCATCAAGGCCGCGTGGCACCACTTCCTGGGCCGCCCCGTCCTGGAGGGGGTCGACCGCTTCATCGCGGTCTCGCGCGCGGAGCTGAACCAGTTCCACCGCGCCGGGCTGGACAAAGACCGGGTGGATCTCGTGCACAACGGGCTGGAGCTCGCGGAGTTCGAGGAGCTGCCGGAGCGGGGCTCATTCCGCGCGGCGCGGGGGATCGGGGACCGGCCGGTCATCCTGTATCTGGGCAAGCTCACGCCCCGCAAGGGGGTCACCCACCTGGTGGGGGCCATGGCGAGGCTCCGGGACCTGGACCCCGTGCTCGTGATCGCCGGCAACGACATGGCGGGGGTGCGCACGGGCCTCGAGGAGCGCGTTCGCGAGCTCGACCTTCAGGGGAACGTGCAGTTCGTGGGGCTGCTCACGGGCCCCGAGCGCCTGGCCGCGCTCACCGACGCGGACGTGCTGGTCTATCCCTCCACCGAGGAGATCTTCGGGTTGGTGCCGTTCGAGGGGCTGATGTGCGGCACGCCCGCGGTGGTCACCGACGACTGCGGCTGCGGCGAGCTCGTGGCCCAGGCGCGGGCAGGCGAGCTGGTGAGGTACGGCGACGAGGGCATGCTCGCGGGGTCCCTGCGCTCGCTCCTCGCGGACCCGGTGAGGCGCAAGCGCATGGTGGCGCGGGGGCGCAAGTTCATCGAGAAGCACTTCGCCTGGCCGCGGATCGCCGCCCAGACCGAGGCTGTCTATCGGAAGGCCGCGGCCCAGCGAGGGGTTTGAGCGACGTCCCCTCGGGCCGTGCATTGGCTTTCCGGCGCAGGTCGCTACAATCCGCCGGATCCCGGAGTCTCCATGCCCTCTCGTCGTCTCCCGTTCCTCTTCGTCGCCCTCCTCGTCGCCCTCGCCGCGGCGCCGGGATGCAACAAGTACACGTGCGACGAAGCGTGCAACCAGTACTACGGGACCGCCGAGAACTCCGACGGCTACGACCAGTGCCGCAAGACGTCGCTGCAGCCCACGCGCGACGACACCCCGGCCCAGGCCGCCGACCGCTGCGTCTCGGCCTGCGAAGACGCCCTCTACACCACCACCGGCAGCGAGTCCGGGACCGACGACGGGCGCGGGAACAACAACCTCCAGACCGAGCAGGACGCCCTCGACTTCATCCAGTGCGTGGTCGAGCGCGACTACTCCCCCGAGGTCAACGCGCAGACCTGCGACAACCTGGGCCTGAGCTACTGCGAATGGTTCATCTGGTAGCCCGAGCCCCCGCCCTCGCGTACGTCGCCGTCGCGCTCTCGGTCCTCCTCGGGGCGGGCTGCGGGACCGACTGCCGTCGCGCGTGCGAACATGTCATCGAGGACTGCGGGCTCGAGCGGCCGGGCTACACCGTCGACAACTGCGAAGCCGAGTGCGGTCGGTTCCTGACCCACTACGAGGACCGCTGGGAAGAAGACACCGCCAAGGACTCCGTGACCTGCGTGCGCGCCACCGCCTGCGCCGATCTGCGGACCGGGACGCCCTGTTACGACGGGGCGGTCTACATCTGGTGACGCGCGCGCTCCTCGGGGTGCTCGTCCTCGTCGCGGCCTCCGGCTGCGTGAGAGCGGCCCCGGTGGACAGCGACGTCGAGCCCGTCTCCACCGAGGTGCTCCGCGCGGCGGTCGTCGCCGCGGACGACGCGGACTCCACGGCCCCCTTCGCCGCCCTCCTCGAGGTGCACCCCGAGTCGTTCGCGTTGCGTCGCGCGATCCAGGACCACGAGCGCGCACGTCTGGAGCCCGCGGAGCTGATCGCGCGATATCGCGCGGCCGGGAGGCGTCCCCGGACAGCGGCCTCGCCCACTACCTCCTCGGGCGCACGCTGGTGGCCGAACCGGCGGCCGCGGAGGCGTCCTTCGCGCGCGCCGCCGAGCTCGATCCCACGAACCCGTGGCCCGTCGTCGGTCAGGCCTACCTCCGGGCCTCCCGCGGCGACCTGCTCGGGACGATCGAGGTCTACGAAGCGGGCCTCGAGCGGGCCCCCCGCTCGGCGATGCTGCGGCTGTTCCTCGGCAACCAGTACCTGGAGTGGAAGCTGTTCATCAAGGCGGAGCGCGAGCTCCGATACGCCCACCGGCTCGATCCCGACGATCCCGAGGTGTGGGCGGCCCTGGGCAAGTGCCTGGCGATGCTCTCCCACGAGGAACAGGCGATGGACCTCCTCCTCCGCGCCCGGGAGGCCCGCCCGGAGATCGCGCACATCTACCCGACCCTCGCCTCGCTGTACCTGACGCGGCGCGAGGTCCTCGCCGCCGAGGAGGCCTACCGGGCGGGGCTGTCGTACGGCATGCCCCGGGACGAGGGGCTCTCCTCACAGATCCGCGCGGCGAAGCTCGTTCAGGAGCTGTGAGTCACTCGAGCCGCACCTCGTAGTCGGCGACGCGGCCCGCGAACCCCGAGACGAACACCCAGCACTCGCTGCCCGCCGGGATCTCCGCCTCCGCCTCCGCCGTCTCCGGCACCTCGGCCCTCGCCAGCCCGCCTCCGAAGACGCGCCCGGGGTTCTCTCCGGGGACGCCGCAGCGCACCGACGCGTCGAGATCGCCCTGAAGGGGGGTCCACGAGAGGACCCCCACGGGCGTCGCCGCCTCCACGAGCGTGAAGCGGAACGCGTCGTTGTCCCCGTCCCAGCCGCCCTCGACGATGTCCGCGATCCGACCGGTGAGCAGCAGGAGGCCGTCGGGGGCGGGCCCGACGTCTCCGCACTCGGTGGCGCCGGCCCAGGGGGTGGCGGGCAGGTTCAGCTCGCCGAAGGGGAGGTCCGGATCGTTGGGTTCGACCTCGGGGCACGTCGTCCCGTAGGAGTCGGCGCGGTCGATCGGGGTCCCTCCCGCGTCGTCGTCGTCGACCTCGAAGATGCCCTCGTCCTCGAGCGGGTCGTCGAGCGAGTCGTCGTCGTCGGTCGGCGGGCACCCGGCGAGCAGGAGGACGGCGATCGGGAGACGACGGAGGGTCAACGGAGCTCCGGGCGGAAGCCGCGCGCGGCGGCGGCGGGATCGGGGGCGGCGAGGACTCCTCGGATGGTCGCGATCGCGGCCGCGTGAGAGGTCCGCGCCGAGCCGACGTGGCGGGGCAGCATACCCCCGAGGGCGACCACCGGAATCGGGCTCCTGCGGGCGATCGCGGCGAACGCCGGCCACCCCATGGGCGCTCCCTTGCCGGGCGTCGTGAGCACGGGGCCCAGGGTCGCGAAGGACGCCCCCTGCGCGGCGGCTCGCCGGAGGCCGTCGGCGTCGTGGGCCGAGCACGCGATGCGCATCCCCGAGGAGGTCCCCGACACGCCGTCGGGGAGGTGGACGCCGTCGGCGCGGAGGTCGACGGCGAGCGTCGTGTCGCCGTCCGGGCAGTTGACGAAGAGCGCGGCGCCCGCCGCTTCGGTGCGCCGGCGGAGGTCCTCGCCGAGGCTCCGGCGGACCTCCGGGGGCGCGTGCTTGTCCCGCAGCTGGACGGCGACGGCGGCCCCCAGGGCGTCGAGGGCGCCCTGCACCGCGGAGAGGAGCGGCGCGCGCCCGCCCGCGACGTCCAGATCGGTGATCAGGTAGAGGACGAACCCCGGCTCACCCAACGACGAGGCCGTCCAGCGGCGAGCTCGCCGTCGCGTACAGCTTGCGCGGGATGCGGCCCGCTTCGTAGGCCATGCGACCCGCCTCCACGGCCCGCCGCATCGCGCCCGCCATGACCACCGGGTGCTTCGCCCCCGCGATGGCGGTGTTCATGAGGATCGCGGTCACCCCCAGCTCCATGGCGAGGGCGGCGTCCGACGCGGTCCCCACCCCGGCGTCGACGATGACGGGGACGTCGATCGTCTCGAGGATGATCCGGAGGTTGGTGGGGTTTCGGATGCCGAGCCCGCTCCCGATCGGCGCGGCCAGCGGCATCACCGCGGCGCAGCCCAGGTCCTGGAGCTTGCGGCAGGCGATCGGGTCGTCGAGCACGTAGGGGAGGACCGTGAAGCCGTCCTCGAGCAGGATCCGCGCGGCCTCGATCGTGGCGGTGTTGTCCGGGAAGAGGGTCTTCGGATCGCCGAGGACCTCGAGCTTCACGAGATCCGTCTGGAGCGCCTCCCTCGCCAGCCGCGCGGTCAGCACGGCGTCCTCCACGGAGTAGCAGCCCGCCGTGTTGGGGAGGATCGCGATCCGATCGCGGTCGATGAAGTCGAGCAGGCCCTCGCCTCGAGGAGCGTCCAGGTCCACGCGGCGGATCGCGACGGTGATCATCTCCGCGCCCGAGGCGTCCAGCGCCTCCCGCATGGTGGGGAAGTCCGGGTACTTGCCCGAGCCGACGATCAGGCGGGAGGTGAACTCGTGGGTGCCGAGGCGGTAGGTCATCGCGGGAGCTCCGGGTGAGGCGCGAACCCTAACCGCCTCCGACCGCCGTGACGATGTCGACTCGGTCTTCGGGGACCAACGACCGCTCGGCGAAGGTGTCCCGGGACACGACGTGCAGGTTCACGGCGACGGCGAGGGCCTCGTCGCCGCGCTCCAGCGACGCGAGCAGCTCCTCGATCGTCGTCTCGGCGGGCACTTCGCGCGGCTCGCCGTTGACGGTGATGTTCACCGGGTGCGGCCGGAGCGGGAGCTCCGACGGGTCTGGCTGGTGCCCGCCTTCTCGTCGGAGTCGGCGAACATCTCGGAGTTGCCGGACACGTCGATCGCGGCCTCGCGGGTGATGACGCCCCTCTCCGCGAGGGCCCGCAGGGAGTCCTCGAGCAGCACCATGCCGCTGCCCTTGCTCGCCTGCATGATCGACGGGATCTGAAACACCTTGTTCTCGCGGATGAGGTTCCGGATGCCGTAGCTCACGAGCATGACCTCGGCCGCGCAGACCCGCCCCTTGCCGTTGGCGCGCTTCAGCAGCGTCTGCGAGATCACCGCCTGAAGGGACCCGGAGAGCATCGTGCGCACCTGCTCCTGCTGGGCGTGGGGGAACGCGTCGATGATGCGGTCGATCGTGTCCTTCGCGCCCTTGGTGTGCAGGGTGCCGAACACGAGGTGACCGGTCTCGGCGGCCGTGAGCGCGAGCGCGATCGTCTCCAGATCGCGCATCTCGCCGACCAGGATCACGTCGGGGTCTTCGCGGAGCGCGGCGCGCAGGGCGTTGTTGAAGCTCTTCGTGTCCGCGCCGAGCTCGCGTTGGTTGATGAGGCAGCGCTTCGGCGTGTGCACGAACTCGACCGGGTCCTCGATGGTGAGGATGTGCTCGCGACGCTGGTCGTTGATGAAGTCCAGCATGCCCGCCAGGGTCGTCGACTTGCCCGAGCCGGTGGGGCCGGTGACGAGCACCAGGCCGCGCTTCAGCTTCGCGATGTCCGTGATGACCGGGGGCAGCTTCAGGTCCTTGAGGGGGATGACCTTGCTGGGGATGACCCGGAAGACGGCCGCGATCCCGCGGGTCTGGTAGAAGACGTTCACGCGGAAGCGGGCGTGCCCTTCGATCCCGACCGAGAAGTCGGCCTCCAGGTTCTCCTCGAAGGCCTTCTTCTGCTTCTCGTTCATGATCGAGAAGAGGAGTCGCTTGCAGTTGTCGCCGTCGATCGCGGGGGTGTTCAGCCGCTGGATCTCGCCATGCAGCCGCAAGGCAGGAATCTCACCCGACGAGATGTGCAGGTCGCTCGCGCCCTGCTTCACCGTGTAGATCAACAACTCGTGGATGTGCATGGAGGCTCCGGAATGCCGGACGATGATAGCCAAGGGGGGCCGGGAGCCACAGGCGAGGCCCACTACAAAGTCCCCGAAGGGATCGACGAGGGGCGGCTCGATCGGGTCCTGGCCGTGGTTTCGGGCATGTCTCGGGGCCGCGCCCGGCGGCTGATCGACGCGGGAGGCGTGTACCTGGACGGGAAGCGGACCCAGCGGATGACGACGACGGTGGGGCCCGGCCGTTCGCTCACGGCGGTCCTCCACGCCGAAGACGTGGCGGCCCGGGCCGACGAACGCTTGGCGAAGCGACCGCCGCGGTTCGTGCACCGAGAGCGCTCCTTCGCCATCCTCGAGAAGCCCCCCGGCATCCCGGTGCAGGCGACGCGGGCGTCCGTCCGAGGGACCCTCGAGGCGTGGCTCCGAGCCCAGGAGGGCGTGGAGTACGTCGCCTTCCACCACCGCCTCGACTCCTCCGCCCGCGGCCTGATCGCCGTCGCCCTCCACCCCTCCGCGAACAAGTCCATGGCCCGCGCGTTCCAGGAGCGGACCGCCGAGCGCACCTACCGCGCCGTGGTGGAGGGGATCCTGAAGGGGGAGGGGACCTGGGTGCACGACCAGGTGCAGCGGGACGGTCGCCGACGCGCCGTCAAGCCGCGGGGCGCCCCGAAGAAGCTCATGAAGTCCCACTGGAGGGCGCTCGAGCACGGGGAGACGCGCACCCTGGTGGAGGTGCGTCTGGAGACGGGCCGCACCCACCAGATCCGCCTCCAGGCCGCGGCGGTGCGGCACCCGGTGGTGGGCGACCTGCTCTACGGGGGCCAAGACCGCGGCGGGCTCCACCTGCAGGCCTCGGCGTTGGCGCTTCCCCACCCCCGTCACGGCCGCCGCGTGGAGTGGAGCCTCGAGCCGCCTCCGGAGTGGCTCCGCCTCAGGTGAACGACGGGAAGATCGTGGCGACGATCGCCTCTCCCGCGAGCCACGAGATCAGGGCCGCGCCGGCGAGGTAGGGCCCGAACGGCAGCTTCGCCGGGCGGTCCCGACCGCGCAGCATCATCACGCCGATCCCGAGCACGCTCCCCAGCAGGGACGCGCCGAAGATCGTGAGGATGAGCGTCGGGTGCAGGCCCTGCCAGGCGCCGATGGCCGCCACGAGCTTCACGTCGCCCATGCCCATCGCCTCGCGACCGAAGGCGAGCCGCCCGGCGAACGCGATCGCGAGGAGCGCGAGGGTGCCGCCGATCGCGCCGAGCACCGCCGACGGGAAGGGGATGGTGCTCGCGCCCGCGCCGTCCAGCAGGGCGACCGCGATCCAGCCCAGGGGGATCAGGGGGAGGATGATCACGTCCGGCAGGATGAAGTGGTCCGCGTCGATGAGGCAGGCCCCGAGCAGGGCCGAGAAGTAGGCCGCGTAGAGCACGAAGCCGCCGACGCGGGCGGGCTCCAGGAGCACCGACGGCTCCGGGACCATCACGAAGAAGAGAGCGCCCCACAGGACCGCGCACGCGGCCTCCACCGCGGGGTAGCGGGCGGCGATCGCCAGCCCACAGTCACGGCATCGACCCCGCAGGAGGAGCCAGCCGAGCACGGGGATGTTGTGCCAGGGGCGGATGCGGGCGTCGCAGCGGGGACAAGCCGACGGCGGGTGGACGACCGATCGTCCCGCGGGGAGCCGATGGGCCACCACGTTGAGGAAGGAGCCGACGAGCCCCCCGAGCACGACCGCGATGCCCCACAGGAAGCGGTGGTGGGCGACGAGCGGGTCGACGAGGTCGTTCACGCGAGGGCCAGACCGAGCAGCCAGAGCCCGTACCCGACCGCCGAGATCAAGGTCCACCGACCGATCACCGCCCACGCCACGGGCGCGTCGTCGTCGGCGGGGATGCCGCGCCACAGAGCGGCGGTCGCGGCCCCGAGCCAGACCGCCCACCCCAGGCCCATGACGAGCACCCAGAACGTGGACGGGTCTTCCCGCGCCTCCAACGCCGCCCGGATCTGCGCCTCGCGGGCCGCGGGGGGGAGGTCGCGAGCCGGCCACGTCCCGGCGTCGTCGGTCAGGATCAGGGCGGCGATCCCGTCCTCGGCCTGGGCGATCCACGCCCGGCCGGGCTGCCACGCGGAGCGGACGGCCAACCAGCCCGACCGAAGCTCCTCCCAGCAGAAGCGGGCCTCCACCGCGTCGCCGCGGGCGCTCGCAGCCTCCGCGAGCGCGACCAGCCGCTCCGAGGCGCGATCCCCCACCGGCAGGAGCGGCAGGTACATGTGGATGCTGCGCCCGTACCGAACCGCGGCCTCGTGGGTCTCGCCCGCGGCCTCGAAGCGGAGGCCGTCCTGATGGTTGCGGCTCGCGTCCCAGGCCACGCGCCCCACCACGACGACGACGCAGAAGGCGACCAGCCCGAGGACGCGACGCCTCACTGGAAGTCGCGGTAGGCGAAGATCACGGCCGCGCCGAGGAGCAGGAGGGCGGCCCACAGGAGGCCGTAGCCGGTGGCGTAACCCACGTACTCCCACTCCACCGGGGCGCCGAGCGCGGCCGCCCCCCGGAGGTTGAACGTGCCCAGATCGGGCAGCAGGCGGTAGCCCATCGTGCCGAACCACTGGACCAGCGGGCGCTCGCTCTGTTCGGCGAGGAGCTTGAGCTCCGGCGTCAGTCGCCCCACCACCACCAGGCCGATGGTGAACAGGGCGGACAGCGTGGGCGTGGACATGCAGCCGAAGAGGATCGCGATCGCGGTGACCACGAGCAGCTCCACGAAGATGAGCCAGATGGCGGCGCTCACCGAGGCCGTGTCGAACCCCACCATCGTGAGCTTCATGGTCACGAAGAAGGCGACCGACATGATCGCGATCTCGGTGGCCAGGACGGCCACGAGGCCGACGTACTTCCCGACCACGAACTCCCAGCGCCGGACGGGCTTGCTCGCGATCGTGTAGATGGTCTTGCGCTCGATCTCCTTGTAGACGAGACCGATCCCGACGAAGACGGCGATCATCAGGCCGAACAGGGAGATGGCCCCCAGCCCCACGTCCCGCACGATCTTCCCGTACTCGCCGACGGTGAGGTTCGCGATGAGCACGGAGCCGCCGATCATCACCAGGGCGAGGAACAGCAGGGTGTAGAGGATCTTGTCCCGCACCGCCTCGCGGAAGGTGTTGAGACCGATCGCTCGGATCTTCATCATCGGTCGGCCTCCGCGGCGGCGGCGGCGTCCTTGAGGAACAGCTGCTCGAGCGTCTCGCGGCGCGGCCGCACCGCCACCACCGTCCCGCCCTCGGCGTGGGCGCGGCGAACCAGCTCGTCGGCGAGGGCCGGATCGGAGACCGACCACGTGGCCTCGGTCCCGTGGCGCATGGTCGGGGCCGCGTCGTGCACCCGGGACTGGGCGTCGGGGTCGAGGCCGCCGATCGTGACCTCGACCTGGGGCGCTCCCTGCCCCGTGAGCTCGTGGACCTCGGCCACCTGCTGCAGCTCGCCGCTCGCGATGATCGCGACCCGGTCGCAGACCTGCTCTACGTCCGACAGCACGTGGGACGAGAACACGACCGTCTTTCCGCGGCCCTTGAGCCCGTGGATGATGTCCCGAATCAGCATGCGCCCCATCGGGTCGAGCCCGGAGGACGGCTCGTCCATCACGACCAGATCCGGGTCGTTGATCAGGGCCTGGGCCACCCCCACGCGCTGGAGCATCCCCTTGCTGAACCTGCGGAGCTGCACGGTGCGTGCGCGCTCCATGTGGACGAGCGGGATCAGCTCATCGATGCGCTTGGTGCGGACGTCCGTCGGGATCCCGTGGAGCTGGCCGTAGAAGTGCAGGAACTCCTCGGCCGTCAGGTAGTCGTAGAAGTACGGCCGCTCCGGGAGGAAGCCGATGCGTCCGCGGGTGGCGAGGTCCCCCAGCGGCTTGCCGAGCACCTCGGCCGTCCCCGAAGTGGCGCCGGCCAGCCCCATGAGGATCTTCAGCGTCGTGGTCTTGCCCGAGCCGTTGTGGCCCACGTACCCGAACACCTCCCCGCATCGGACCTCGAGATCCAGGCCGTCCAGGGCCACGAACGGTCGCCGCAGGAACCCGCTTCGATAGACCTTGCGCAGGCCCCGCGTCCGGATCGCGATGTCCGTCACGACCCGACCCCGGGGCGGCCGTCGCGGTAGCGGAGGATCCTCGCCGGGACGCCCGCCGCGACGGCGAGATCGGGCAGGTCCGCCGCCACGATCGCGCCCGCGCCCACCTGGACGCCGCGGCCGATCGTGACGCCGGGGAGGACCGTCGATCCCACGCCCAGGTCCGTGCCCCCGCCGATCGCCACGGCCTTGAACTCGATCGGGCCCTCCATGATCGCGCGATCGGGGCCCGGATCGACGTGCGTCGACGTGATGATGCGCACCCCGGGGCCGATCCCGACCGCCTCGCCGATGCGGAGCCCGCCGGCCGAGTGGAAGAAGCACTGCTGCCCGATCCAGGTGTCCGCTCCGACGTGCATCCCGTCGCCCGCGTAGTACCCCTTCAGGATCGTGTCGTGGCCGATGTACACGTTGTCCCCGAGGTGGATCGTCTCGGGGTGGAAGATGCGGACCCCGCGCTCGATCACGACGTTCCGGCCCACGGAGGCGAGCTGCTCGAGGCCGAACTCTCCGGTGCCGTGCGACGAAAACTGCTTGATCATCGGCCCGAAATCATACCCAAAGGCGCGCGGTCAGTCGCTCGACGACGCGGTCCAGCTCGGCGTCGGTGATGCCGGTCGCCACCGGCAGACAGAGGGCGCGGCGGCGGCAATCGTCGGCCCCCGGCATGGGGCGTCGGAACCCCCCCAAGGCCGCGTAGGCGGGCTGGGTGTGGAGGGCGTGGGCGCCCACGCTGCACTCGATCCCGTCCTCGTACAGCCCCCGCATGAGGGCATCGCGATCCACGCCTTCGGGGACCCGCACGACGTAGGACTGCCAGGACGGGACGGCGCCCGCGGGGACCCGGGGCAGCTCGAGGCCCCGCTCCCGGAGGTCGGCCAGCCGCGCGTCGTAGCCGTCGGCCAGCCGCCTGCGGTCGGCCATGAGGTGGGCGAGCCGACCCAGCTGCACCAGCCCGATCGCGGCCTGCATCTCCGTGAGTCGGAAGTTGTGGCCCGCGAGGGCGAACTCCATCCCGGCCTCGGTGCGGACGAGCCCGTGATTGCGTTGGAGTCGCAGGCGCTCGTCGTAGACGGGGTCCGCGGTGGAGACCAGGCCGCCTTCGCCGGTGGTGATGACCTTCCGGGGGTGGAACGAGAAGCAGCCCATGTCCCCCATGGCGCCGGCCTCCACCCGCTCCCCGTCGATCGTGAGGGCGCCGCCGAGCGCGCACGCGGCGTCCTCGACCACGACCACGCCGCGGTCCCGGCACAGCGAACCCACCTCGTCGAGGGGGGAGGGCAGGCCGAACTGATGTACGGGGAGGAACACGGCGGGGCCGTCGATCGCGTCGAGCACGCGGCGGAGGTCGTCGGGATCGAAGTTGTAGGTCGTCGGATCGACGTCCACGAGCACCGGCTCGAGCCCCGCGTTGAGGACTGCGTTCGCCGTGGCCGGGAAGGTGAACCCGGGGACGACGACCTTGGTGCGGGGGTCCGCCTCGAGCGCAAGCAGCGCCAGGTGCAGGGCCGTCGTGCCCGACGAGCACGCGACGGCGTGGGGCACCTCGATCACGTCGGCGCAGCGCGCCTCGAACTCGGCCACCCGCGGGCCCTGGATCAGCCGCCCGGACTGCAGCACCTCCGCGACCGCGGCGGCTTCGGCTTCCCCCAACAGGGGGCGCGCCAGCCGGATCGTCACTTCGCGCCACCCTGGTCGCGGTACCACGCGATCGTGCGCAGCAGCCCCTCTTCGAGGTCCACCCGGGGGGCGAAGTCGAGGAGCTCGCGGCTCTTGTCGACGTTGGGGATGCGCAGCTCCACGTCCGCGGCGTTCCAGTCCACGAAGTCGATCGATGAGTCGCTCTCGGCGAGGCGCACGATCTCGCGGGCGAGGTTGTAGATGGTGATCGTCGAGCGGGCGTTGCCGATGTTGAATGAGTGGCCTACGGCCTCGTCGGTCGTGAGGGCGCGGCAGAGCGCCTCGATGATGTCGTCCACGTAGCACCACGACCGGATCTGCGAGCCGTCGTTGTGGATGCGCAGCGGCTCGTTGTTCACGGCGCGCCGAATGAAGTGGTGGATCGCGCCCTCGCCGACCTGGCGCGGCCCGTAGATGTTGAACGGCCGGATCACGACGCTCGGGACCCCGAACTCGGCCTGCCAGGTGTGGGCCATGTGCTCGGTGGCGAGCTTGCTCACCGCGTAGGTCCAGCGCGCCTCGCCCACGGCGCCCAGGGTGGCGACGTCGCCCTCCCGCACCTTGTAGGCGTAGGAGCCGAAGATCTCGGAGGTCGAGAAGTCGATGAAGCGCTTGAGGTCGTTTCGGCCCGCGGCCTCCTCGAGCAGCCGCCACGTGCCGATGATGTTCACCCGGAGCGTGCGGGTGGGGTTCGCGATGACCGTGTCGACCCCCGCGACCGCAGCGCAGTGCACCACGATCGTCGCTCGGTGCATCGCGGAGCGGACCGCCTCCGGGTCCAGCACGGACCCCTTCACCAGCCGGAGGTTCGGGTGGTCCTCGAGCCCCGGCCAGTACTGCAGGGCGTTGCGCTGAAAGGTGTCCAGGATCGTCACGTGGTTGCGGTCGATCACGTGGGACACGAACGTCGATCCGATGAACCCGGCGCCGCCGGTGACGAGGATGGTCTCGCCTTCGATCTTCGCCGCCTGCTCGAGCAGGCCGGCTTTGGAGTCGTTCAAGAGGGCCTCGGGGTGGTGCCGACCGGAGGAGTCCGGCGCGCGTGGGCGGGGATGCTACAGGAGGACCCCTTCAGTCGCGGGGCTTGCCCTGCTCATCCACGTTCCAGCGCTCGGCGTAGCGCGCGGCGGCCTCGGGCTCGTTCGTTCTGCGCAGGTACACGAGGACCTGGTCGTGGGGCATGGCCCCGGCGGAGCGCCAGTTGCAGCGGCCGCAGTAGGGGCCCGAGCCGTCGTAGTCGTCGTGCACCTGCTTGAGCCGCCAGCCGTGGTTGGTGGGGCCGTGCCAGATCTCCTGGAGCGACTTCTTCGTGAGGTTTCCGAGGTTGTTCTCCAGGTGCTGGTCGAGGCAGCAGGTGGTGACGTCGCCGTTCACGTAGACCATGGGGGTGTCCCAGAGTCCCGAACACGGCCGCCGGTCGTCGCCGTGGGTCGCCATGGCTAGAACGCTCCTTCGAAGAAGTCGCCCTCGGCGTCGATCGCGAGGACGCCCAGCTCGTCGAGGACCGCGCGGTGAAGGCGATCGGCGGCGGGCTGGTCGGCTTGGTGGAGGCGTCGGAAGTACAGGTTGTCGCGGTGCCGCTTCGGCCAGTCGTAGTTCACGTCGTAGGGCAGCCCCAGGTCGCCGAAGACCTTGTCCCAGTACGCGAGGTATCGGTGAGCCTCGTGCCGATTCTCGGGCATGACGATGAAGGCGGCGGTGACGTACGGGCGCTCGAGGCCGCGCGCCACCCGCCGCTCCAGCAGGTTGCGGATGTTCCGATACACCCGGGCCCCGTAGTCGTACTTCTTCATGCGGTAGTAGACGGCGGGGTCGTAGGCGTCGACCGAGAAGTGCACGAACCCGAACGTGTCCTCCGCCTGGGCCGGAGCGTTGGCGCAGTCCAGGAGCAGATCGATGCGCTCGTCGTCCAACAACGTGCCGTTGCTGTGGAGCTTGAAGTGACGGAAAAGTCGGTTGTTTTCATTGTTGTCGAAGGCGTACTTGATGAAGCGGTTGAACTCCGGGTGGAGCGTCGGCTCGCCCAGCCAGTGGGGGCACAGCGAGATCTCGTCGTCGAAGTCGGCGAGTCCGTCGATGGACGTCTTCCACACGTCCCACTTCATGAACTTGTTGGGCTGGAACCCGTGCACCTTGGGGGTCTCCGCCTGGCCGCACATGCGGCACTTGACGTTGCAGAGGTCCGTCAGCTCCAGGTTCAGGTTCATGGCGTCCGTCCGGGACGCCACCCTTCGGGCGCCCTTGCTTCGCGGCGGTCGTGCATCTCCGGCTCCTGCCTCCGATCCATGGGCATGGCTACAGGACGCCCAGGTAGTCGCGGATGTAGTCGTTGCGCGACGTGATGGCGACCGTGCAGTTGCGGCACAGCTCGGTCATCTCCTTGCGCTTCATGCTGGTGCGCAGCTGGGAGAAGTACTCGCCCTCGTTCCACACGTCGGCGAGGCCTTCGCGCACGTCCTCCCCGGTGCCCGTGATCACGCAGCAGGGGGACACCTGGCCGGTGGGCTGCACCACCAGGTAGTACCAGGGGTTGAGGCACGGAGCGTTCGCCGCGTCCTCGGGGCCCTTGGTGCGGAACGTCATGTCGCCCCGCTCCATCGTCTCTTGATGCAGGAAGTGCTCGAGGGTGGTGATGACCCCGAGCTCCTCCGCCACCCGCAGGCCCTCACGCGCGTGCTCCTGGATCTCGGCGCGCTCGTCGTCGTTCAGCTTCAGGGCGAACTGCTCGGGGCGGTAGGCGATGATGTAGTCGAAGTTGACCCGGAAGCAGCCGACGGCGTGGGCGAAGCGGACCATGTCCGCGAGCATGCGGAAGTTCTTGTTGGTGACGACCGCGTGCACGAGCATCCGCGGGGCATCCATGACGCCCCGGCCGAAGCGGAAGTGCTTCCGGCCGTGGATGCGGCACATCGCCTTCGCGACCTTCTCGAACACCCCCTTCTTCCCGCGCAGGTAGTCGTTCACGGCGGGGTCCGGCGCGTCGAGGGAGAAGTGGAGCTCGTCCCACTCGGTCTCGATCACCTGATCGATGAGCTTGTCGTCGAACAGCGTGCCGTTCGTGGCGATGTGGCCCTCCATGCCGAAGGCCTTGACGCGGCGCATGAGCTCGGGGGTCACGTCCCGACGGACCAGCGGCTCGCCGCCCCCCAGGATGAAGACGCGACGCACCCCCATGGCGTGGGCCTCGTCGAGCAGCTTCCAGTAGTCGTCGGGGGTGAGCTCGCCGGTCTGCTTCCCCTTGCGATACGTGGTGTCGCAGAAGACGCAGTCGATGTTGCACGTCATCGTGGGGTACAGCTCCATCGTGTACGGCCCACGGGCCTCCCCGTCGTCCCAGCGGCGGACGCGCGCCGCGATCGCCTGGCCTTCGTTCAGGCCGACTTCTTCGTGCAGGACGGGAGGGAGTGCCACGCAGGCAAGGTAGCACCGGGCTTTCCGGGTCGCCGCTCGCGACAGCAGCGCGAATATTCTCTCGCCGGGGGTCGTCCCACGGGCATGGGTGAGTCCCTTACACTCACGTCGCGACCCATGGTCTCGCTGCTCCGCACCCTGCTGCTGGTCTCCCTGCTGACGCTCCCGGCGTCTGCCGTCGCCGAGCCGCGCGACGGGCTCGAGTCCGTCGAGATGGACGCCCTGCGCGACCGCATGCGCCGGTGGGACGGCCTCGCCCAGGCGTGGTTCCGCCTCCAGTCGGGCGACGCCGACGGCGCGCGCAAGGACGTCCAGGCCCTGCTCCGCGGGACCCCCGGCGATCCCGACGCGCTGCACCTCTTGGGCATCGCCGCCGCCGCCGGGGGGCGGGACCTCCAGGCGCTGCACGTCCTCCGCACCAGCCTCCGGCGCCGGGCGGATCCCTGGGTCGGCACCCACCTCGTGCACCTGCTCGTGCGCCGCGGCAACACCAAAGGGGCCCTGCGGACGTCGGGCAAGCTGGTGGAGCGGCTGCCGAGCGACCCCCAGGCGCGCCGCGCTCACGCGTACGCGCTCGTGGCCTCGGGGGAGACGTCGGCCGCCCGGGTGGAGCTCCAGGCCCTGGAGCGGGAGCACCCGGACGCCGCCACCGCGCATCGCCTCGCGCTCCTCCACACGGAGCTCGGGGAGAACGACGCGGCCTTGGCGGCGATCCGGCGGGCGGTGGACCGCGATCCATCCCGCGGCGACTATCGCCTCGATCTCTTCAAGCGACTCGAAGCGGTGGGGGACTGGACCGGCCTCGTCGCGGCGGCGTCGGAGGCGGGGGCGGACGCCGTGGGGGGAGGCCGCGCCGACTTCTACCGGGGCGTGGCGCTGGTGCGGATCGGAGACGACGAGGCGGCCGTGGAGGCGCTCTCTCGGGTCGTCGCGCACGGGACCCCGGATCCCGTGGCCCTGGCGGGCAGCGCCGGGCACCTGCTGCAGCTGGGGGCGTACGGACCCGCCGAGACGACCGCGCGGGCCGCCGTCGCAGGTCGCGGCGAGGATCCGGCCCTGCATCACCTCCTCGCGATGACGCTCACCCGCCAGACCCGGGAGGCGGAGGCCTTGGCCTACTACCGTCGGGCCGCCGATCTCCTCCCCGACGACGCGGGGTACCGCTTCGATCTGTTGGTCTCGCTGTGCACCTTGGAGCGCGCCGGCGAGCTCGAGCCGGCCCTCGATCGGGCCCTCCGGGACTTCGGCGACGACCCCCGCTTCGCCGCGCTCGCCGACCGTTGCCCCGTCGACTGAGCGATTCCAGCGTCGTTTCGCGGTTGCAAGCTCCATTTGGGTGGGGTATCAAACGCCGCTGCCTGAGTTTCGCCCCTTCAGGAAGAGGAACCGAGGAGGAGCGGGGTCTCCCACAGCGTGATTTTCCCCGCCTCGAGAGTTGAAAAAGGAGCCTTCTGAAATGCGACAGATGATGCGGATCTTCGTCCTCGCGATCGCGGCCTTCGGCCTGCTGGCCGTGACTGCCCCCAAGGATGCCGACGCGGTGTCCCTCAACCTGATCAACACCTGGGAGATGGGTGACTTGGGTGGCCCGTTGAGTTCCAACGGCCTCACCGGGTACCTCGGCGAAGGGCCGGCCTGGGGCCGTGGCGTCGTCGCCACGCACGGGATCAACATCCACTTCGGCGTCGGCTTCGGCAAGGGCGACCAGGTGGTCCCGTACCTCGGTTTCGGGATGGTGCGCGTGAGCTACGACGAGAGCTACGTCCCCTCGGGTGACGACGAGGACGCCGTGGTCGACGCCCTCGAGCCGAACGACAACGGTGCTGCCCTCCAGTTCGGCATCCAGATCGGCGCCAAGTTCTTCTTCATCGAGCGCGCCAAGGGCAAGGCCCCGCCGTTCCTGAACATCGCGTTCGAGAAGTACATCGGCAGCATCATCGAAGACGGTGACTACCGCGGCCCGGCCACCGCCGGCATCGACCCCGACGCGGACGAGGACGACAACGTCGACTTCCTCATCTTCGACCAGGGTCTCCTGAGCCCCACCGGGTTCCGGTTCGCCTTCGGCGCCGAGTACTACTTCAACGACAACTTCTCCCTCGGCGGCGAGTTCTTCGGCCTCAAGTTCCACTGGGCCCAGGGCGACAACCCCTCCGAGATCAGCCGTCGTGACGTCCTGACCCGATTCGCGCTCTACACCTCGCTGACCCTGACCTACCGGTTCAGCTTCACGGTGCGCGCCTCGGTCCAGTTCGAGTCGGACTACGACTACGAGGACTGATCGAGCGACGGCCTGACGGCCGTACACACATCGAAGGGGCCGCGGCGGAGACGTCGCGGCCTTCTTCGTTCTAGGGTGCGCTCCATGGCCCGCCGGGGACCCTCCGACCACCTCACCACGGACGTCCGACCCGTCCACGGCGCCGCCGGCTCGGCGTCGGACGTCGGGTGGGGCGGGCACGTCGTGGCCGCGGCCCGTCCCCTCGCGATGGGCGGCGCCATGGGGGGCACCGGGGTCGGCGTGCTGGAGTCGCTGCAGATCCTCCGCGCGGCGTTCGGCACCCAGGACTACTCGGGCCTCGTCTATGCGGTCCTCCTGTACGGCGCCGTGGGGGGCCTCATGGGGGTCGGCCTCGGGGTCCTGCTCGGCAGCCGGGCGCGCATGACCGGAGACGGCCCCGACCCCCCGCGGCTCTGGTCCTTGGGCTTCACGGCGGTGTTCGGCTCCCTCGGCACCGTCATCACGCTGTTCGTGGTCCGGCGCGACGTGTTCGGAGAGGACGCGCTCCCCACGGCCGTCACGCTGGGGATCGTCCTGGGCTACGCCGGGTTCGTGTTCCTGTTCCACGCGTTCCTGCGCAACGCGCTGGCGAAGACCTTCTTCGGCTTCCTCCTTCGCCCCGTGGGGACCCTGAGCGCCTACGGTGGCGTCCTGCTCTTCACCCTGCTGCTGGGCCTGGGCACGGCCTTGGACAACCGGGCCGTGGCCGACGTGCCCGCCCGGCCGATCGCGCCCGAGCTGGAGTCGCGACCGGACCTCCTGCTGATCGTCGTGGACACGCTGCGCGCCGACGCCCTGGGCGTCTACGGCGGGGCCGACGACGCGAGCCCCGCCATCGATCGGCTCGCCGCGGGGGGCGTCGTCTACCGCGAGTCGATCTCGTCCTCGTCGTGGACCCGCCCCTCGTTCGCGTCGCTCTTGACGGCCTCGCCGCCCTGCACGCACCAGACGTTCCGCAAGTCCGACGTTCTGCCCAGCGAGCTGGTCACGCTGCCCGAGTCGCTGAACCTGGCCGGCTACACCACCGGCGCGATCGTGGGCGACATCAACATCACGCCCTCGTTCCGCTTCCAGCAGGGGTTCGACACGTTCGAGTTTCTGCGCCCCTCCTACCCGTTCCGCGCCTCGGAGACGTCGTTCCGCCTGACCCTGTACGCCGCCCTGCGCCTGACCTGGGAGCGATGGGTGACCCCTCGCAAGCGGGTCGATCGCTTCTATCGGGACGCATCGGTCGTCACCGACGAAGCGCAGGAGTGGCTGCGACGGCACGGACGCTCGCGCTGGTTCCTGATGGTCCACTACATGGACCCGCACGACCCCTACTTCGCGCACCCGTACGACGGCAGGGCGATCGCCCGCGTGGAGACGCCCCGCCCCGACGCGGAGGCCACCGGGCGCATGAAGGAGCTGTACGCGGGCGAGGTCCGCTACATGGACGAGCACGTGGGGCGCCTGCTCCAGTGGATGGAGGGCGAGGGCCTGCTCGAGAACACGGCGGTGGTCCTCACGTCCGACCACGGCGAAGAGTTCGGCGAACACGGGGGCTGGTGGCACGGCAACCGCCTGTACGACGAGCAGATCCGAGTGCCCCTGATCGTGAAGTACCCCGACGCGCAGGGCCCCACCGCGGCGGTGACGAGCGACCTCGTGCGCTCCATCGACGTCGCGCCCACGCTGGCGGAGCTCGCGGGCGCCGACCCCGGGCCCCGGTGGCAGGGGGTGTCTCTGCTCCGCGAATACGAGCTGCGCGACCCCCTGGACCGCATCGGCCTCGCGGAGACGGTGTTCGAGGGGTGGGCGTCGTCGGCCGTGCGGGACCGCGACTGGAAGCTCATCCGCAACGAGCGCGCGCGTCCGCGGTTCGAGCCCCGGCCGCCCAGCGAGCTCTTCTTCCTGCGCGCGGATCCCGGGGAGCAGCGCGATCTCGCCACCGACGCGGCGGCGCGCTGGGCCGGGGACCGGAAGGCCGCCCAGCTGGCCGCCCTGCGCAAGCGCGCGTGCGATCAGGCGGTCTCGCGGGAGGTGCGGGAGCGCCCCCTCTCGGCGGCCGACTGCGAGGCGTTGCGCGCGCTCGGGTACCTGGATGTGAGCGCGGCCACGTGCGCCGGACCCTGATCGTCGGGCTGGACGGGGCCGATCCGGATCGTCTCTTCGCGGGCGCGCAGAGCGGCCGACTGCCGAACCTGGGCCGCCTCCTGGCACGAGCCGACGCCGGGTGGGGGCCGCTCACCTCGACCCTCCCGCCCATGACGCTGCCCGCCTGGGCGTCGTTCCTCACCGGCGCTCCTCCCGGCGATCATGGGATCTTCGACTTCGCCGACGTCGATCCCGGCCGCGGCAGGCTGCGCTTCGTGGACGCCCGGGATCGCGCCCTGCCCACCATCCCTGCGCGGCTCTCGGCCGCGGGCGCGAAGGTCGGCCTCTTCTTCTTCCCCTCCACCTGGCCCCCGGAGCCCCTCAGCGGCGGCGCCGCGGCGGGCTTCGACTCCCCCGTGGCGACTCGGATCCCCCGGGCCGCCTTTCGGCCCTCGGCGCTGCATGCCCGGGCCCGCGCCTGGGTGGGGCGTGACCTCGCGTACGCCGACTTCTCGGAGCTGCGCAAAGGCCCTCGCTGGGAGGCGTCCGCCGCCGCCGCGCTCCTGAGCGGGATCGAGGCCAAGGAGCGCTTCGCCCTCGGCCTGCTCCGCGAGGACGGGCCCTACGACCTCTTCGGCATCCTGTTCGGGGCGTCGGACACGGCGTCGCATCACTTCTGGCATCTCCAGGACGCGCGATCGCCGCGACACGATCCCGCGGCGGCGGCAGCCTCCGGGGACGTCGTCGACGCGGTGTACCGACGCCTGGACGCCGCCTTGGGGGCGATCCGCGGCGCGGGGGCGTTCGAGCGGGTGATCGTGGCCAGCGACCACGGGTTCGGGGGCGCATCGGACCGAGTGCTGCACCTCAACGCCTTCTTGGCCGAGGCGGGCCTCCTGCGGTTCCGTTCCCGTCGCGGCGGGGGCCTCCGGGCGGGGGTCGCGGCGGCGCTGCCGTCGGCGTGGACCGACGCCGTGGCCCGGCGTGCCCCTCGCGCGCTCCTCGAGCGGGTCGAGTGGCGGGCGCGGTACGGACACATCGACTTCGCCCGCAGCGTCGCGTGGTCGGAGGAGCTGGGGTACGCGCCCTCGGTGCGTGTGCTCGGCCCCCGCCGCGGAGAGGCGATCCGGAGGGTCGAGGAGGCCCTGGCGGCGTGGCGGGACACCGTGGACGGTCGGCCGATCGTCGCGGCCGCCCATCGGCGCGAGGACCTGCACAGCGGCGCCTTCGTGGGCCGCTCGCCCGATCTGCTCCTCGAGCTCGCCCAGCCCGAGGGGTACTCCTACGTGGTGGCTCCCAGCGGCCCCGGCGACCGACCGCAGCGACGGCTCCGGCCCCACGAGCGGCGGGGGCGAAAGGGCGCCGGGATGGCGGGCTCGCACCGGCGCGACGGCGTCTGGATCGCGACCGGCTGCGGGCTCGAGGGCGCCCAGGTGCGTCGGGAGATCGCCGAGCTCCTGCCTGCGGCGCTCGCCGACGCCGAGCACGTGGGGTCCGTCGACCCCGGCGTTCCGGAGGACGGAGCCGCCCCCGGTGCCTTGCAGCGGCGGCTGCGCTCCCTCGGGTACCTCGCGTGACCCGGCTCCGCGTCGCGGTGGTCGCGCCCTGCGGGTACCCGACCACCCAGGGCTCCCAGGTGTACATCCGCGGGACCGCGCGCGCGCTGGCGGATCGTGGGCACGACGTGCGGGTGCTGACGTACCACTACGGCGAGGACGGCGTCCCGGACCACGGGGTCCCCGTACGTCGAATCCGGGGGCTGCCCGGCTACCGCAAGCTCCGGGCGGGCCCCTCGGCCGTGAAGCCGGTGTTGGACGCCCAGCTCGCCGCCCTCACGGCCCGCGTGGTCCGCGACGAGCACATCGACGTCGTGCATGCCCACAACGTCGAGGCGCCCTTCGTCGCCTGGCCCGCCCGAGTGGGGAGGCGGGTGCCCGTCGTCCAGCACGTCCACATGCTCGCCGAGGAGGAGCTGCCCACGTTCCTGCACGCCCCCCGGGGCCACGTCGCGCGGGTGGGCCGCTGGATCGATCGGGCCGTGCCCGCGCTCGTGGACGCGCTCGTGGTCCTCTCCGAGCGGGCTCGACGACGACTCGGCGGGCGACGCTCGGTCCACCTCATCCCCCCGGCCGTGGATCGACGCGACTTCGGCGAGCCGGCGACCGCAGTTGCCGGGCCGGTCGTGGTCTACGCGGGCAACCCCGACGCCTACCAACAGCCCGAGACGCTCCTCGATGCGTTCGCGCGCGTGCGGACCCGACGGCCCGACGCCGTCCTCCGACTCGTCTCCGGCGCGTCCATGGATCCGTGGGTGCGGGCCGCGGTCCGGCGGGGGGTCCCGCGTAGCTGTCTGGAGGTGGTGCCGTCCGGGTCCTGGGAGGAGACCCGCGCCGCCCTCGCCGACGCCGCCGTGGGGGTCGTGCCGAGGGACGTCTGCGCGGGGTTCCCGATCAAGCTCCTCAACTACATGGCCGTGGGGCTGCCCGCGGTGGTCTGCGCGGGCTCGGCCGGGCCGGTGCGAGATGGGGTGACGGGCCTGGTGGTGAGCGGCGGAGATGCCCGCGCCTTTGCGGGTGCGATCGAGTGCCTGCTCGGCGATTCGGAGCGTCGAGTTCGAATGGGTCGGGCCGCTCGATCGTCGGTGTTCTCGGAGCACACCTGGTCGCACCGCGCCGCGGCCTACGACGCCGTTCACGCCGACGTGCTCCCGATCGGGCTTGATTCTGCCCGGCGGGTCCGCTAGGAACGGCGCACTGAGGAGCCCATGTCCCCCCGGAACCCCGCACGCAACAGCACGTTCGCCCTCGCCTTGGTCCTGGGGTGCTGCCCTCCCTCCGCATTCGCGGAGGAGACCGGCGACGCCCCGCCCGAGGCCCCGCCGGCCGAGGAACCCGCGGAGCCGACCCCCGAGGCCGCCGAGCCCACCCCCCCGGAGGCGGCGCCCGTCCCCGGGGAGTCGCCCCCCGAGGACGCACCCGACCCCGCGGATCCCGTCGCGCGCGCCACCGCCCGCGTGCGCGCCGCCTTGGACGCGCTGACGGTCGTCGAGCAGTCCTTCGCCGATCCGGACGCCGCCGCCCCCGCCGACTCGCTGCAGGCGATTCGCGGCGCGCTCCAGGAGGCGCTCCTGGCCCTGGGCGCGGCGGAGGAGCAGCAGCGGCTCCAAGCCTGGCTCGACGAGCGGCTGGCGGCGCCCCCTGCGGCGCCGGTGGCCGAGGATGAGCTGGACCTGACCCCAAGCGGATCCGACGACGCCGTCTCCGACTCCACCCTCGCCGAGGTCCGCGCCGCCATCGAGTCGGCGCCGTTCAAGGACGACAAGATGCAGGTCCTGCGCACGAACCTCACCGGTTCGCGCGTCTCCACCGACCAGGTCGCCCAGCTGCTGGAGCTCTTCTCGCTCTCGAGCCACCGCGTCGACGCGCTCGTCTTTCTGCATCCCAGGATCACGGACCCCGAGAAGTTCGACAGCCTCCTGGCGACGCTCAAGTTCGAGTCCGACCGCAAGACGGTGCTGGACCGCCTGGGCCTCGGCGGCTGACCCGAGCCTTGCCGATGGGCGGGGCCGGAACTAGGGTGGCTGCGTGCACGTCAGCAAGCGATCCGACTACGCGATGCGCGCGATGGCCTACTTGGCCTCGCAGAACCCGGGGACCTACGTCCTCGCGGGCACGGTCGCGCTCAACATGTCGGTCCCCGCGGTGTTCCTGTCCAAGATCATGAAGCAGATGGTCACGGCCGGGCTCGTTATCTCCCGGTCGGGACCCGGCGGGGGCTACGCGCTGGCCCGCGGTGCGGGCGAGATCAACTTCCGAGAGGTGCTGGAGGCCGTCGAGGGCCCCGTCCAGATGGTCCCGTGCCAGTCGGATCAGGGCGAACAGTGCGCCATCCACCAGCACTGCAGTCAGCTGCAGGTGTGGGACGCGATCCGGCTGCGGATCGCGGACGTCCTCGAGGAGTACACCTTGGACTCGGTGCGGACCCGGGGCCGCGGCTCGGCCTCGGAGATCGTGCTGCTGCCTTAGGGTCTCAGCGTCGCCTGCGGGCGAGCACCAGGAACGGCAGGAACGCGAGCACCATCCCCCCGGCGGGGATGCGGATGGGCGCGGTGTTGCAGGAGCCGTCCTCGCAGCTGCCGCTGTCGGCGCAGGAGCTGCAGCCGCCCTCTTCGGACGAGCACCCGGTCTCTTCGCCTGCGCAGCCGCCCTCTTCGCCCTCGCAGCCCGGCACGGTGATGCCGCCGCCTTCGGCGCTGTCGCCGCAGCCGATGCCGGCGAGGTCGATGTCGTCGATGACCATCGCCTCCACTTGGGACGGGTCCACCCAGCCGAACAGACCCAGGTAGTCGCCCTCGGCCCCCACGACGCGCATGTCCAGGGAGTGCAGCGTCAACCCGAACAGCGACGGGATGGGGAAGCTGATCTCTCCGGGGATCAAGTCCTCGGGCACGAGGGTGGGGATCAGGCCGGCGAAGCCTTCGGGCACGGAGCGTGGGATCCACTCGTTGTAGGCCACGGTGATCCCGAGGTGGGTGGCGAGATCGAAGATGACGTCGATCTCGAGCGCCCCGTCCTGCAGCGCGAGCCCAAGGCCGACGTTCGCGAACAGCCCGTTGGCCCAGTACCGCGTGGGCCGGTCCAGCTCGGGTCCGAAGACGTTCAGCAGGAGCGCTGCGTCGATGGTCGGCCCGCCGTCGAACTCCGCGAGGGGCGGGTCGGCGGCCGACGTCCGCACGTCGAGGGTGATGGGATCGGGCCACAGGCCCGGGACGACGTCGGGAGCCGCGGGCTCGAGGAACGCAGTCGTGATGTCGAGGCCGGCGAACTCCGCGACGTCGATGCACAGCATCCCCGCCTGCCACACCGCATGCAGGGCCTGGTTCACCATGTCCTCGTTGACCACGATGGCGACGTGATACGGCGTGGTGCTATCGGGGATCAGCCCCGTGAGCGGCGGCTGGTCGTGGGAGGACGGCATGAACCGGCCCTCCTGGGGAACGCACTCGCCGTACTCGAGGGCTCCGAACTGCGCCGTGAAGCCCAGCCGCAGGCCGCCCGCCGAGATCTCGAGCTCGCTCGCCTCCAGCGAGTAGGAGATGGTCGCGCCCAGCGCTTCGAGCGTGTCGTTGAACGCGACCGCCTGGGCGAGGCCGTTGAGCATGTCCTCGAGCTGCGTCTCGAGCTCCTCGAGCTGGTCGCCCAGGACGTCATCGAGCACGTCGCCGATGATGTCGACGCCGTAGCCCTGCATCGTCTCGAGGGCGTCCCCGAGCACGCAGCCGGGCGCCACCGGGTTGCCGAAGTTGCCGTGCGTGAACGTGAACTGGTCGATGGACGCGTCGATCGCGCCGTCGACGAGCGACAGGAGGATCCCGACCTCGACGTCCAGGTTCGTGGGCGCCAGCTCCAGCGTGCAGGCCTCGTCGAGCTCCAGCACGCACATGCCCGTGGCCGTGATGTCCGCCGGATCGCTCCAGACCGTGAGGCCCAGGTCGATGTCCAGCCGCCCCGCGCTGGGGACGATGTCCACGGTGTCGGCGGACAGGTGCACCTGGATGTCTTCGGCCGAGTACTGCAGCGTCCCGGGCTCCTCCTCGTCGCAGTCGATCTCGCCCGACAGGTTCACGGCGCGAAGCCCGCTGGGGACGATCGCGCCGATCGACGCGCCGAGGGCGTCGAGTCCCGTCGCCGAGACGTGGACCGAGAGCGCGGGGTCGATGACCACGGGCGGCGGCGGCACGTCCTGGGCGAACGACACGGTGGGGGCAACGCCCAGGGCGAAGACGCTCAGGCAGGCGAGCGAGATCGAGGTCGGTCGAGGCAGTAAGGGACTCATGAGCGGGCCAGCTATAGCCCAACCCGGAGAGCGTCACAAGGGCCTAGAAGCGCGCACGCGCGCGGGGGCCGGGGTGAGGGTCGGTCGCGACGACCGGGCCGGTGCTCTAGGGTCCTGCTTCGGCGAGCCCTCGGTTCGTCGCACGGAGGACCGATGTCATTCGACCGCGCCGCGGCCCTGGCGGCCATGAGCCCCCTCGCCACTCGACCCGCGGACGCCGTGGCGGCCGCCCACGCCATCGAGCGTTGGCTGACCGACGACCGCTTCGAGGCCTACCGCCCCCTCCTTCAGGGCCTCGTGGACCTCGGGCGCTGGGACTCCTTGCTGGACGGCTTCCACCGCGTGCTGCCCTTCGGCACGGGGGGGCGTCGCGGCGCGGTGGGGCTCGGCCCCAACCGCATCAACCCCTGGACGCTCGGCACCTCCGTACAGGGCCACGTGCGCTTCCTCCGCGACCGGTTCGGGGACGCCCCGCTGCGCGTGGTCGTGGCGGCCGACGTGCGCGTCTTTCGGGATCTGCGCGGCGCCTTCCCGGAGGGCCTGAAGAACCCCCTGATCGGCATGCGCAGCGTCGATCTCGCGGCCCAGGCGGCGTGCATCTACGCGGCGAACGGGGTGGACGTCCACCTGCTGCCGCCCGACGGCGACCGCTTCATGGCCACGCCCGAGCTGTCGTTCGCGATCCGTCGGCTCGCGGCCCAGGGCGGCCTCAACGTCTCGGCGTCCCACAACCACCCGGACGACAACGGCGGCAAGTTCTACACGGAGCTGGGCGCCCAGGAGGTGCCCCCCCACGACGAGCGGATGGTCGACCTCGTGGGCGCGGTCGACGACGTCCGAACGATGTCGTGGGAGGACGCCCTGGCCACGGGGCGGGTGCACCTGCTCGACGGCGCCCTGCACGACGACTACCTCGAGGAGGTCTCGGCGGTCCTCCGCGGCGCGGAGCGGGGCGCCAGGATCGTGTTCACGAACCTGCACGGCATCGGCGACCTCACCGCGGGAGAGGCGCTCGAGCGAGCCGGCTTCGAGGTGCACTACGTCCCCGAGCAGCGCGCCCACGACGGGCTCTTCCCCGGCGTGAAGTTCCGCGCCCCCAACCCCGAGTACCCGAGCGCCCTCGAGCCGGCCGTCGCCCTGGCGCGGCGGATCGGCGCCGACCTGGTGATGGGATCGGACCCGGACGCCGACCGGATCGGCGCCATGGCCCCCGATCCCAAGAAGCCGGACGGGCCGTGGCGGTTCTTCACGGGCAACGAGCTCTCCTCCCTGGTCGCAGCGGCCCGATTCCGGGGCCGAGGCGCGGGGAAGATCGGCATCAAGACCGAGGTCACGACCAGCCTCTTCTCCCGGGTGATCCGCGCGGCGGGGGGCCAGGTCGTCGAACACCTCCTCGTGGGCTGCAAGTACATCGCGGGGGTCCTCCGGGACCTCGAGACCACCGGCGCGTCGGGCGACGTTGTCGGCGCGCTCGAAGACGTGCTCATCGGCACGGAGGAGTCCCACGGCTTCCTGCTCGCGCTCGACATCCGAGACAAGGACTCGGCCGCGCCGGCGCTGGTCCTCGCGGAGCTGGCCGCGGAGCAGAAGGCGGCGGGGTCGGACCTCGTCTCGGCGCTGGAGGACCTCTACCGCGCCCACGGGGCGGTGGCCAACGTCATGGTCCCGCTCGTGATGGAGGGCGCGCTCGGCCGCAAGCGCATCGCGGAGATCCAGGAGGGGCTGCGCGCCGCTCCCCCCGCGTCCATCGGAGGCCGCGCCGTCACGGGGTTCGCCGACCGTCGCGACGAGGACGGCGTCTTCGGACCGATCGTCTCCGGCACCGACCACGCCGCGCGCAACGTCCTCGCCTTCGCCCTGGGGGACGACCATCGCCTCGTGATCCGGCCCTCGGGCACCGAGCCGAAGACCAAGATCTACGTGGAGGCCATCCACCCCGTCGCGGAGGGCGACGACGTGTCCGCGGTCCTCGCCGCCGCCACCGCCGACGCCGAGGCCCTCGGGCGCGACTTCGTGTCCCAGGCGCTCGCCATCGTGGGGCTCGATCTTCCGACCGTGGGCGCCGGCTGCTCCGGGCTGCTCGCCGTGGAGAGCCGGGTGCGTTTCGCCCGAGAGGTGTTGCCGGCCGCGGTGGCGCGAGCGCGGGACGGGGCGTCGACGGACGAGCTGCGCGCGTTCCTCCAGGCGGAGATCGGCGACTGGCTGGGCGACGGCCTCGCCGTGTGCGTCGGGGGGTACCGCGCGTGGCGGGCCACGGCGACGGAGTCCGAGTCCACGCTCGCGGCCTTGGACGGGGCGTGGGCGGGGGCGTGACCGCGCCTGCGCGGGAGATCGTCGCCACCGACCTGGGGCGGCTGGTCCAGGGGGACTCCATCGCCTGGCTGGCCTCGCTGCCCGCCGTCTCCGCCCGCCTCGTGGTCGCGGATCCGCCCTACGGCATCGGGAAGGCCGAGTGGGACACCTTCGAGTCGCGGAAGTCCTACGTCGCGTGGGCGAGCGAGTGGATGGAGCAGATCGAGCGCGTGCTGGTCCCCGACGGGACCGCTTACGTGATGGGCTTCTCGGAGGTGCTCGCGGACCTCAAGTGGGCCGCAGGCGACCGATTCGAAGGCTGCAGGTGGCTGGTCTGGGCCTACCGGAACAAGGCGAACCTGGGCAAGGACTGGGGCCGAAGCCACGAGTCTCTGCTGCACCTTCGGAAGGGCCGCAGCTTCGTCATGAACCTGGACCCGGTGCGGACCCCGTACAACGCCCACACGCGGAAGTACCCGGCGCGGGACCAGGGGGCGTCGTCGCAGTTCGGGGGCGCGGAGCGAGCGAAGGGGAAGGGATGGCGACCCCATCCGCTGGGCGCGAAGCCGCGGGACGTCCTCGAGATCCCCATCCTCAACAACGGGATGGCCGAGAAGACGGCGCACCCCACCCAGAAGCCGCTGGAGCTGATCCGTCGGCTCATCGAGGCCTCGTCCAACCCCGGCGACCTCGTGATCGACCCCTTCGGCGGCAGCGGAACCACCGCCGTGGCCGCCGAGCTGCTGGGCCGGCGCTGGGCGGTGTGCGAGCGGGAGGCCGACTACTGCGCGTGGGCCCGGGAGCGTCTCGACGCCGTGGCCGCGGGGGAGCTTACCGAGGCCGATCTTCGCCTGGACGGTCGCCGGCAGGCGGAGAATCGGGCGCGCGTCCGAGGCTGAGCGCGACGACCTCCTCGAACCGGTCCACTCGTCGGCAGGGCCCCTGCGGGCGGTCCGGGTGGATGCCGCCCCAAGCGCACCACAGCCCGGGGACTCCGGCGGCGGCCGCCGCGTCCACGTCCACGTCCGAGTCGCCGACCATCAGGCAGCCGGCCAGCGGCACCCGGAGGCGTCGCGCCGCCTCGATCAGCGGGGCGGCGTCCGGCTTCTTGGTGGGGAGCGAGTCGCCCCCGAGGACCGCGTCGAACCACCGGGTCAGGTCGAGCCCGTCCAGGCACGCCATCGCGGGCTCGAGGGGCTTGTTGGTGACGACCGCCATGGGGACCCCCGCCGCCCGAAGCTCCCGCAGCCCCGCCACGACCCCGGGGAAGGGCACGGTGGTGTCGAGGAGCACGCCCCGATAGTGGTGAAGGAAGCGTCGCAGGGTCGGAGAGTCCCGAGCGATTCGCCCCTCGGGATCCGCGGCGTCCAGGCTCCGCCGCACGAGGGAGCGCGCCCCGCGGCCGATGTAGCTGCAGACCTGCTCGAGGGGCAGGGGGGGGACGCCGTGTTCGGCCAACAGCAGGTTCGTCGCCGCCGCGAGGTCGCGACGCGAGTCGATCAGGGTGCCGTCGAGGTCGAGGAGGAGGGGGTACACTCCCGGGCGGGTCGAGCTGCTACGCGTCGTGCAGCTGCTTCTCGTAGACCACGATCTTCTCCATCATCTTCGTCTCGGCGTCGCCGGGCAGCAGGTCCTTGGCGTCGTAGAGGTGCGAGAAGATCAGCTCGTAGAGGCCCTGGTGGAGGAGGCTGCCGTAGTCGCCGGGGGGGCAGGCGGCGAGGTTGTTGATGAGCGCCGCGGTGTCGATGGAGCCGTCGGTGTCGACCTCGAGCCGCCGGAACAGCTCCGGGTACTGCCGCTGGCTGCTGCCGAGCAGGGCGTTGAAGCGCTGTCGCGCCTTCGGCTCGGAGATGTGCTCGCTGAACGTGCCGAAGATGATGCGGAAGATGTGGTTGAAGATGGCCACCCGCTCGGAGAAGCCGGCGAGCTCCGTCGCGTCGAACCGATCCTGTGCGTTCGCGTCCAGCCCGGCCATCCCGTCGGCGTCCGCGGGCGATTCGTCCGACGTCTCGGCCACCGTGTCGTCGATGGAGAGGTCGGGCGACTCGTCCGGGGCGTCTCCGTCGACGCTGCCGCCGTCGAACACGGACTCGAAGTCGCCGGTCTCGAAGGGGGTGAGCTGGATGTCGTCGGTGTCCTCGGCGGGGCCCCTGGCGACCTCGATCTCCGGCGGCTCCTCGCTCTCGTCCGCGAGCGCCTCGACCTCGACCTCGACCTCGACCTCCACCTCGACGTCGATGTCCCCGACCGCCTCGATCTCGCCGAGGGACTGCAGGTCGTCGGGGCGCGTGGCGTCCACGTCGTCGATGCCGGCCCCGATGACGGGGACGCCGGACAGGTCGACCTTGTCCAGCACCTCGTAGGACTTGATGAACCCGCCCGCGGCCGCCTTGTCGTAGTCCGCCTGCGTGAGGCGGTCGTCGTCCGGGTCTTCGTCGGGCGTGGCGCCCTCGCCCGTGTCGTCGGCCTCCGCTTCGGCGGCCTCCGCGTCGACGTCCAGCTCCAGGGCGGGGCCGTCTTCGGAGCCGTCCAGGGAGATCTCCAAGGAGTCGTCGGGCCCCTGGACCGAGAGCGCCCCGGAGAGGTCCGCGGAGGAGATCTCAGAGAGGGACACGTCCGCCACGGACATCGCCTCGGTGAGGCCCGGATCCGCGCTGCCTTCGGGGACCAGGCCGCCTTCCACCAAGAGCAGGGCGGCGCGCTCGACGGCGAGGAACCGGTTGGCGCCGAGCGAGTCGAGGATCTCGGACATCGTCCGCGGATCGTTTCCGAGGACGCCCGCGACGCCCGCAGCGAGCGGACTGTTGTCGCTCAGCTGCCAGCGGCTGTCGCCCTCGCATCGCGAGAGGACCGCGTCCATCCGGCTCCGCCAGTCCGCGATCTCCTCGAGGAGGGCGGGGATGTCGAACCCGAACTGCATGTTGCGGGGGAAGACCGCGTCCTTCTCTTCGAAGGCCGCCTCCGGGCGCGGGGGGCCCAGCAGGCGGAGCAGGCCGGTGCGGAACAGCTGGGCCTCGGCGTCGGCGAGCTGGTCGTCGGAGACGCGGTCGTCGGTCGCCAGCAGGTCCGCGAGGGCTCCCGCGTCTTCGGCCTCGAGGGCCTCGACGTCGTCTTCGGTGAGGACCTCGGCGTCGAGGAGGGGGCGGGTCAGGAGCGCGCGGTCCTCGGCGGTGGCACACGCGATGACGGTGCCGCCGAGGAGGTAGATCTCACCGTCTCCCCAGGCCTCCGAAGCGAACCGAACGACCCCGGTCTTCTCGGACTCGCGCAGGCGATTGAGGTGGGCGATGGAGTCGTCCGCAGCCCCGCCGTCGGCTGCTTTGCGCGCACCCCTGGCTCTTGCCATTGCCTCCCCGCAAGTGTTGAGAATCCATGGGAAACTTCAGCCAGTGTAGACGCGCCCGGCGGGCGGGGTCAAGGCGCCGGGGCGCGGATCGGGACCGCTCCGAGCTCGCTCTGCAGGTAATGAACAGCCTGCTGGAACTGCGGGTCGAGATCGAGCGCCGTGCCGCGCCCGTCGTACCAAGGAGAGGCCGTCGCCTGGATCGCTGCGTCGGGGGACAGGCCCGTGCCGTGCCAGGTGCGTCCGTCGGCGGTCTCGAGCCGCACGGAGTCGATGCGCAGCCAGAAGTTCGCGCCCACGTCCACGAGCGTCTCGGTGCGCGCGGTCCCCAGGGTCGTCTCGCCGATGAGGTAGGCCCGGGAGTGATCCTGGAGGGCGGCGGCCAGGGCCTCCGCCGCGCCGTGGGTCCACCGGTCGACGAGCACCACGACCGCCTCGTGTGCGACCACGTCGCGCGTGGTGGTGAGGTCCTTCTCGCCGACCCCGGGCTCGACCGTGCGCAGGACGACGGTGCCCTTGGGGAGGAACAGGTCCGCGATGGCGGACGCCGCGTGGATGCAGCCGCCCTGGCTGCCGCGCAGGTCCAGGACGAAACGGTCCGCCCCCTGGTCCCGGAGCCGAGACATGGCCGCCTCGACTTCGTCGGGACTCCCGCGGTGGATGCGCTTGAGGCCGAGATGACCGACGCCGGTGTGGCTCATCGAGTCGACGACGCTGGGGACCTCGAAGGTGCTGCGCTGGAGCCCGACGGTGTACTGCGCCGCGGTGCCGTTGCCCAGGGGGCGCAGCACGGAGAGGCGCACGGACGTGCCCGTGGCCCCCTGGAGGAGGGACAGCACCTGCTCCTGCGTGCGTCCCGCGAAGGTCTTGTGGTCCGCGCCCACCACGATGTCGCCCCGCCGCATCCCCAGGCGGTCGCTGGGGGAACCTGAGATCACGCCGAGGACGACGAGCGAGCCCGTCTCGGGTCGGTACTGGAACTGGATGCCGAGGCCGCTCATCGTGCCGTCGAGGTCGGCCGCGAGCTGGTCCGCCTGGTCTCGCGTCAGGAGCATCCCGGACGGGGGCAGCACCGACTCCAGCGGTCCCGCGTCCGCGCGCGACTGGCGGTTCGCCGCCTCGATCATCCCCAGCAGCGCGCCGAGGTAGAGGTCGCGGGCGGAGACGGTGTCCGGTCCGAGGCGCTCCTGCAGCACCGCTCGGACCTCGTCGAAGAGCGCGCGCGCCTCCTCGTCCGAGATGTTCGCGTCCAAGATCGCCTCGAGGTCGGGGACGACGGGCGCGAGGTCCCCCTGCACCGGAGGCTCGGCCCGGGCGCTGGACGCGATCGTCACGACGCAGGCGCCGAGCACCGAGCCGAGGGTGAGGAGATTCGAGAGGCTCACGGGAGGGCCTCAGTCAGCGGATCAAGGTCGGGCTGGGGTTCGCCGCCACTCGGTAGTTCGTGGTGCGATACGGGTTCGGCATGCGGGTCGAGCCGAGCACCATCGGTCCCGGAGCGTGGGCGGGGAGGAGCACCTCGAGGGAGGTCTCCGGGTCCGTGCCCAGGGCGAACGCGTCCGCGGGCGCGCCCTCCGCGACGCGGTCCTGGAGCGCGACGATCAGCGCGTCGCGCTCCTCGATGGACGCCTCGAGCCGGTCCAGGCGTTCGTACGTCATCCAGTTCCAACCCACGAGCATCACGACCATGGCGGCGGCGGCGGCGGCGAAGGTGCGGGGAACCCGGAGGTCGCCGTGCATCAGCCCCCCGGCCGCGACCTCGCCCGGAGGGGGCTCGGTCAGGGAGTGGGCGATGCGCGAGGCGAGGCACCGGTCGAACTCGGACCAGAGCGTGGACTCGACGTCGGCGTCGAGCTCGACCCGAGGGAAGTCGGGGAGGGCCGCGCAGCCTTCGATGACGTCCCGGCACGGCGGACACTCCTCCAGGTGCTCGGCCACGGCCTCGCTCTCGGGCGTGGGCAGCTCATCGTCCAAGAAGGGAGCGATGAGGTTCTGGACTCGCCAGCAATTCACGCGCGCACCTCGTTCGCAGGGGACAGGTTGCTCATTCGGCCTCGGTCTCCTGAAGGATCTCGTGCAGCCGCACTTTGGCACGACTCAGCCTGCTCATGACGGTACCCAGCTTGATCTGCAGCGTATCCGCGATCTCCTGGTAGGAGAGGTCGTTGAAGTATCGGAGCGTCAGGATCGTGCGGTGGTCCAGGCTCAGCTCGTCCATCGCCCTCGCCATGCCCTCGCTGAGCTCGCGGGCGAGGACGTCGTCGATCGCCTTGTGCTGCTTCGTGAGCACCTCGGTCTGCTTGCCGAGCCGGTCGAGGATGCCGCCGCGCCGATGCTTGTCGCGCACGATGTTGTAACAGCGGTTCGTGCAGACGCGGAACAGCCACGCCTTGATGCGGAACCCGTCGTCGAACAGGCGGTGCTCGTGGTAGCCGCGGACGAACACGTCCTGGGCGACGTCGAACGCTTCCTGACTGTCTTTGGTGATGTAGAGCGCGTGGTAGTAGATCCGGTCTCGGTACTTTCGAACCACCAGATCGAACGCACGATCGCGATTCTGCGCCGAGATCGCCTTGATCTCGTCGTCCGAAATCGTCTTCGCACTCTTCGTAGGAACCAACTTCAACGCTGCGCGACCCATCTTCGGCCTCCTGCGGGGCAGGGACCCGGTGGTTGGTCGACCGACCGGGCCGGGGCAGAGGCGCCCTCAGGCGTTTGACCCACGACGGCCGGTCGCTATTCCGCGACGAACGAGTTTTTTCTTCGCCGCTAGCGTTCTTCCAGGATCTCGAGGACGTAGCGCTTCTTCCGCTTGCCGCCCGCCGCCGAGATGATCGTGCGGAGCGCTTGGGCGTGGGCGCCCTTCTTCCCGATGACTTTCCCGATGTCTTCGCGGGCGACCTTCAGTTCGATCACCGCGGAGTGCCGGCCCTCGACCTCGGTGACGACCACTTCATCGGGCTTGTCCACCAAGGACTTGACCATCAGCTCGACGAGCTCTTTCACACCAACTCCTCGATCCCGCGGGCGCCTTCCAGACGGAACTGCGCCGGACAGCAACAAAAACAGCGTCTAGGCCAGTGTATCTCCGCCTCCGCCCAGCGCAAGTCGAGCACCCCGCCTCAGAATGAACCGCCCCTCTCCTCCAAACCGCAGATGTTTCGAAATGAAACGCCGGAATGGGTTCAAAATGCTCACATTCGACGAAATACGTCGCTGATCGGGACGATTTTGAACGTTCCTGGCGCGAGAGCGCGCCACGAAAGAGACGGCGTTCCAACGATCTCGATCCTTTGAATATTTCTCGTTCGGGCCGGCACGGAGTCTGCAGGAAAAGAGAGCGTCGGACCCACACGGTCCTGCCCTTTGAAAACTGGAATTCCTCGGACGCAGCCCGCAAGGGCCGACCACCCCTCCTCCCCCCCGGTCGAGTCCGAGGATCCTGCTCGCAAGAGCCTCGACGCCCTCACGGGCCCCGGCATCCCCTCCCCTAGAGCCGGACGAGCGACTCTGCGAGCACTTGGACTCGCGGCGGCGGCACCCCTCCTCCTCCTAGCTTTCGCCGCGAGACAAGACTGAAAGGCGCCTTCTCGATCGAGAAGGCGTCCTTTCGGTTCTGGGGGTGGATCAGTCGGCCAGCAGGGGGAGGGCGACGTCCAGCAGGACACCCGATCGGATCAAGCGCGCCGCCTCTTCGAGCTCCGGGTGCAGCACTCGGTCCGCGTCCAGGTACGGCACGTGCGCCCGGACTTCGTCGTGCACCGCGCAGAGGGCCGCGGACGGCCGGAGGGGGGCGTGCATGTCGATGGCCTGGCACGCGACCAGGAGCTCGATGCCGAGGATCTGTTCGCTGTTCTCCAGGATTCGAAAGCCCTTGCGCGCGGCGATCGGGCCCATGGAGACGTGGTCCTCCTGGTTCGCCGAGGTGGGGATCGAGTCCGAAGACGCGGGGTGGCACAGGAGCTTGCTCTCGGAGACCAACGCGGCCGCGGTGACCTGAGCCATCATGAAGCCGCTGTTCAGGCCGGGCTCGGCGACGAGGAACGGCGGCAGTCCGCTGAGCTTCGGGTTGACCAGCTGCTCGATGCGCCGCTCGGAGATCGAGCCGATCTCGCCGGCGCCGAGGGCGAGGTAATCGAGGACCATCGCCACGGGCTGGCCGTGGAAGTTGCCGCCGGACAGCACCTCGCCCGTGTCCGCGAACACCGTGGGGTTGTCGGTGACCGAGTTGATCTCCCGGCCGAGGACCGCCGCGGCCTGGGCGATCGCGTCGCGCGCGGCCCCGTGGACCTGGGGCATGCACCTGAAGCTGTACGCGTCCTGGACCTTCTCGCAGTCCTCGTGGGAGCCCGCGACCCCGCCTCCGTGAAGGAGCCTCCGCAGCAGCGTCGCCGAGGCGATCTGCCCCGGGTGTGGTCGCAGGGCGTGCAGGCGGGCGTCGAAGGGCGTGTGAGAGCCCAGCTGGGCCTCGACGCTGAGGGCCCCGACGATGTCCGCGGACCGCGCGAGGCGCTCGCAGCGGTTGACGACCAGGGCGCCGAGCCCCGTCATGGCCTGGGTGCCGTTGATGAGGGCGAGGCCCTCCTTGGCGGCGAGCGCGATGGGCGTGATGCCCGCGGCCTCGAGCGCCGGGCCGGCGGGGGCGCGCGCTCCGTCCGAGCCGCGCACGAAGCCTTCGCCGATGAGGACCAGCGCGAGGTGAGCGAGCGGCGCGAGATCGCCCGAGGCGCCGACGCTGCCTTGGCGGGGGAGCCAGGGGTCGATGCCCTCGTTCAGCAGCGCGAGCAGCGTGTCCAGGACCACCGCGCGCACGCCCGAGTGGCCGGCGGCCAGCACGTTCGCGCGCAGGAGCATGATCGCCCGCGTGGTCTCGGGGCCGAACGGTCCGCCCACGCCGACGGCGTGGGAGCGCAGGAGGTTCTGCTGGAGGCGTGCGAGGTCGGCCGGTCCCACGCGCACGTGGGCGAGGTGGCCGAAGCCGGTGTTGACGCCGTAGACCGTCTCGCCCGCGGCGAGGATCGCCTCGATGGCCGCGCGACTGGCGTCCACGGCGACCCGCGCGTGCGGGGCCACGTCGACGCGTGCGCCGTGCAGGCAGACGGCGTCGAGATCGTCGAGGGTGAGGGAGCGACCGTCGAGGACGACGGGTGGGACCGTCACTTGACGCCGATCAGGCGTCTTCTTCGGTCTTCGCGTCCTCGGCGCCCAGGTGGACGACGAACTCCTCGCCCTCCTCGGCCACGTCCGGGAGGCCGGAGAGGTGCTTGCTCAGCTGCTTGGGATCGAGGATCGCCTTCTCGAGGTGGCGACGGCGGAGCCGGGTGTCGAAGGGATCGCATTCGAGGACGTCGATGGTGTAGTCGGCCATGGCGCGTTCCTTACTTGGCGTTCTGGGCGGCGTCGTCGTCGCCGCCGAGGAGGCTGGACTTCTCGGCCTCGATGCGGGCCTCGGCGTTCTGGGCGGCGGCCGCCTGCAGACGCGCGAGGGCCTCGGCGCGGGCCTGCGCCTGGTTCTCGGCGAGCGCCGAACGCTCGGCGGCGTCCGCGCGGGCGTTCTCGCTGCGAAGACGACTCATGTCGTCCAGACTCACGAGGCCGGCGGCGATCTCGCGGAGCGCCGTGACGGCCTCCTTGTTGTCGTCCTTGTTGTCCAGCATGGGCTCTTCGCCCTTCATGAGCTGGCGGGTGCGCTGGGCAGCCAGGAGGACGAGGGCGAAGCGGTTTTCAACCTGCTCGAGGCAGTCTTCGACGGTGACGCGAGCCATGGACTCTCCGATGTCGTGGGGACCGTCGGTTCGACGGACGGCGCACTGTAGGGCCCGCTCTTTCGGCCGTCAACAGGAACGCCGCGGCGGCCCCGAATAAAGAACGGGCGAGGACCGTCGATGGGGGGGCAGGTCTGGAAGGCCGTCGGTCCGGGCGCTATGGTGACTGAAGGCGGGATGTGAACGCGGAGGTTGCTGCGTGGAACTCGTTGCAAGGAACGGAAACCTCTTCTCCTTCTTCTTCGACCGCGTCCGAGCTGCCCGCGCAAATCAGAATACCGACGTCGAAGAGGCCACCGAGTTCTACTTGGTCAACCTGCTCGTCGACTTCCTGCGCACGCGGAAGCTGGTGGAGTCGGGCGGGCGACGGGTGGACGAGAAGCCCTACGCCGTCCGCCTCCTCGAGACGCGCCTCGCCCCTCCGACGGGAGGCGATCGGTTCCGCGATCTGAAGCACCTGGCGGACTCCACGCTCTACCTGCTCGGGTTCTTCCGAGGCTCCTTCCGAAGATCGAGCGTGGACCTGTCGTACTACGCCGGCCTGGGGGAGTCCGCCTACGGGGATCTCGCGCGCATCACGGGCCGCCGCACGGGCGCGCGCCGGGACGAGATGTTCGGGGAGCTGGCGGACAAGTTCGGGGACTGCGTCGAGCTCCTGGCCGAGGTGAGCGACGGCGATCGCAGCGGCGCAGGCGACGTCGTCGCGCTCTACGAGGACTACCTGGCGTTCGGGAGCGACCGCGCCCGTCGCCGACTGGCCGACCTCGGCGTGCACCCCGTGGACATCGCCCCGGGCACCTCCGGCGGCGTCCTCGACTGATGTCCGGTCGTCGTCACGTCGCCGGGATCCAGAGGCACCTCGAGGCGATCTACGACCTGGACCTGCCCGACGCGCGCGCGAGGGACTACCTCGTGGGCGACGCGGAGATCGACCGGCTGGTCGAGGCGGGCGTCGTGGAGCCCCGCTCCGATCGGCCCGAGGAGCAGCTGCTCGTCCTCCCGGACGACGACGGGGCCTCCGTCGCGCTCTATCTGAGCGATCGAGTCCGCCGGGCGCTCGCGTCGGGCCCGAGCCTCCAGGACCACTGCCACGCCACGGAGGGCGTCTCGCACTTCGTGCTGCTGGCTTGGTCCGCGCGCGAAGAGCGCCCCGTGCGCCCCATCGATCTCGAGCTGCAGGCCGAGGTCGACAAGGCGGGGACGGCGCTGCTGCTCCTCCGCGGCGCGGGCCGGAGCGATCCCGAGCAGCTGCTCCGCCGCATGTTCGCCGACGTGCAGCTGCACCCCGACCTCGGCCCCGAGGAGCGCGATCGGTATCGCACCGCGCACCGCCTCGGCGCGGAGTACGCGCGGCGCCTGGCTCGTCTGCTGGATCGCGGGGTCGACGCGGTGCTCGCGGAGCTCCGCTCCTTCTATCGCCTCACCGGCGACGCCAAGCTCACGCGCGCGGCTGCCTGACCCCGACCGAGGGCCCCTCCGGAACTTTGTCGCTTGACACCCTCCGGGGGGTGGCTAGAAGTCCGCACGCTCGCTCGACTGCGAGCAGATGCGAAATCCCTTTCCCCGACAAAGACCCCGAGGCACCTCGGGGTGGAGAAACAAATGAAGGTCAAGCCGCTGCACGATCGAGTCCTGGTCAAGCGCGTGGACAGCTCCACGCAGACCAAGGGTGGTCTCTACATCCCCGAGTCCGCGAAGGAGAAGCCCCAGGAGGGCCGAGTCCTCGCCGTGGGCGCGGGCAAGTCCGTGGACGGGGGCGACGTCGTCGCTCTGCAGGTCAAGGAGGGCGACAAGGTCCTCTTCGGCAAGTACTCCGGCACCGAGATCAAGATCGACGGCGAGGAGCACCTGATCATCCGCGAGGACGACATCCTCGGGATCGTGGAGGACTAGTTCGATGGCTGCCAAGGAAATCGTCTTCGACACCGCTGCCCGCTCCGCGATCCTTCGCGGGGTCAACACCCTCGCCGACGCGGTGAAGGTCACCCTCGGTCCCAAGGGCCGGAACGTCATCATCGAGAAGTCCTGGGGCGCCCCCACGATCACCAAGGACGGCGTCACCGTCGCCAAGGAGATCGAGCTCAAGGACAAGTTCGAGAACATCGGCGCCCAGATGCTCAAGGAGGTCGCCTCGAAGACCAACGAGGTCGCGGGTGACGGCACCACCACCGCCACGGTCCTCGGTCAGGCCATCTTCCAGTCGGGCAGCAAGCTCGTGGCCGCCGGCCACAGCCCGATGGGCCTCAAGCGCGGCATCGACAAGGCGGTAGAGGCCGTCGTGGCGAGCCTTCAGGCGCTCAGCCGTCCCATCAGCGGCGGCAACGAGATCGCCCAGGTCGGCTCCATCTCGGCCAACAACGACGCCAACATCGGCCGGATCATCGCGGACGCGATGGAGAAGGTCGGCAAGGAGGGCGTCATCACGGTCGAGGAGAACAAGGGCCTGGACACGATCCTCGAGGTCGTCGACGGCATGCAGTTCGACCGCGGCTACCTGAGCCCCTACTTCGTGACCGACGCCGAGCGCATGGAAGTCGCGCTCGACAACCCGTTCATCCTCTTCGTCGAGAAGAAGGTCTCGAACATGCGGGACCTGCTCCCCGTGCTCGAGAAGGTCGCCCGCTCGGGTCGCCCTCTGCTGATCATCGCCGAGGACGTGGACGGCGAGGCCCTCGCGACCCTGGTCGTGAACAAGATCCGCGGCACGCTGAACATCGCCGCCGTGAAGGCGCCCGGCTTCGGCGACCGTCGCAAGGCGATGCTGCAGGACATGGCGATCCTCACGGGGGGCCGCGTGCTCGCCGAGGAGCTCGGCATCAAGCTGGAGCAGCTCGAGCTCGACGACCTCGGCGAGGCGCAGCGCGTCACGATCACGAAGGACAAGAGCACCCTGGTGGACGGCGCGGGCAAGCCCGAGGACATCAAGGCGCGCGTCGGCCAGATCCGCGTCCAGATCGAAGAGACCTCCTCCGACTACGACCGCGAGAAGCTCCAGGAGCGCCTCGCGAAGCTGGTCGGCGGCGTCGCCGTCATCAAGGTCGGCGCGGCCACCGAGGTCGAGATGAAGGAGACGAAGGCTCGCGTGGAGGACGCCCTGTCCGCCACGCGCGCGGCGGTCGAGGAGGGCATCCTCCCCGGCGGCGGCGTCGCCCTCGTCCGCGCGCTGTCCGCGCTCGACCCCCTCGAGGTGTCGGCCGAGCAGGCGTTCGGCATCGAGATCGTGCGGGACGCGCTCACCGCGCCGCTCCGCCACATCGCGGAGAACGCCGGCCTAGAGGGCGCCATCGTCGTCGACAAGGCGAAGGGCGGGGAGGGCGGCTTCGGCTACAACGCTCGCACCGGTGAGTGGACGGACCTGGTCGCCGCGGGCGTCATCGACCCCACGAAGGTCGTTCGCTCGGCGCTCCAGAACGCCGCGTCCATCGCGGGCCTGATGCTGACGACCGAGGCGATGATCGCCGAGATCCCGCAGAAGGCTCCGGCCGGCGGCGGTGGCCACGACCACGGCGGCATGGGCGGCATGGGCGGCATGGGCGGCATGGGCGGCATGGGAATGTAGGCCCGGCCGTCGGGGCCCTGGTCCCGACCCCCGAATACGTCGAAGGGCGGCCCCTCCGAGGGTCGCCCTTCTTCGTTCTATTCACAGAGCTCGACGGCGAGGTTGCACTCCAGGCCGTCGGGGCAGGGGTTCAGCTCGTTGCACGGGATGTAGCCGTCGACGTCGACGGCCGCGCTGCGGGGCGCGGAGACGACGAAGTCGACGCAGCCCGCCCCCCAGGGCATGGAGTCGACCGTGCGGCGGCTCATCTTCGCCTCCGGGAAGCCCGACACTCCGGCCGCGATGAAGGCGTCGACCATGGCGCCCGTCACCGTGGCGCTGCCGGTGTCCGGGAAGGTGCAGACGAGTCGCGACGGCTCGGGGCTGTGGATGTCGATGTTGAGGTCGAGCTCGACCTCCGACCGCGCGCCCGAGGTCGGGGCCGTCCAGGTGATGAGCAGGTCCTGGCTCTCGACCAGCGTCCAAGTCGTGCCCGGGGCCAGGTCGAACGGGTCCAGCCCCTCGCCGTGCAGGACGATCGGCCCGTCGGCCTTCGTCCCGTCGGCCTCCAGGGTCACGGGCGCGGCCGGCGTCATCGCCACCTGGGGGAGCCCCGTGTAGAAGTAGGTCCAGCTGGGGGGGACCGGCTCCATGACCACTTCGCCGAGCAGGCCGTCGACCGTCACGGTGCCGATCGCCGTGGGCGCGGGCGCGGGGATGCACGTCGACGTGGCGTCGCACACCATGCCCGGTTCGCACGCGGGCTCGCAGATGAGCTGGTTCCGCCGGAGGACGCGGCAGCTCGCGTCGGCCGCGATCTCCTCGAGGACCGTGGCGGGGACCACCCCTTCGGTCACCGCGCCGCTGACGACTGTGTACGTCGGCTGCGCCTCCACCGTGAACCGCCCCCAGCGATCCGCGAGCTCGCACTCTCCGTCGAGCGACGGCGGCTCGGTCGCGGAGTCGTCGTCGTCGGTCGCGTCGTCGTCGTCCACGGCGTCGTCGTCGTCGGTCGCGTCGTCGTCGTCGGTCGCGTCGTCGTCGTCCACGTCGTCGTCGTCGTCGGCGGTGTCGTCGTCCCCCTCGTCCGTGGGACACCCGGTGGAGCACAGGAGGAAGAGGGCCGCCGGGAGGGCCGCTGCGGATCGGGCAAAGAGGGGACGGGACACGAGTCGCTTCTCCGGGGGTAATCTCGCGCGATGATACGGGTTGATCCCCATCGGAGCCCCATGTCCCGATTCGCCCCCTCGCTCGCCGTCCTGCTCCTGTGCACCCAGGCGGCGTGCCCGAGCGCCGACGTGATCGACCCCGCCCCGACGCTCGAGATCGAGTCGCCGAGCGGCGACGGGAGCTACTTCGTGGGCGATCGCGTCGAGCTCCGGGTCCGGGTCTCGGACGCGGTGGACTCGCCGTCCGATCTCGCGGTCCGGTGGAGCCTGGACATCGGGTTCGAGCTGACCGCCACGCCGGACATCACGGGCGTCGCGTTCGGCGAGCTGCCGAACCTCGGGGAGGGCTCCTTCGAGCTGTTGACGGAGGTGGAGGACACCGACGGGAACGTCACCGACCACCGCATGACCCTGACCATCGAGCGCCTCAACATCGAGCCGACGTGCGCGATCACGTCGCCGGTGGAGGGCGGCCTGGTCGCCGCGACGGTCCCCAACGTCTTCACCGGCACCGTGGAGGACGAGGAGGACGGCCCCGACGAGCTCGCCGTGGACGTGGAGGTCGGGGGCGTGATCCGCGCCGAGGCCGTGATCGCCGCCGACGGCACGTGGGCGGCCGAGGTGGACGGCCTCGAGGTGGGATCGCGCCGGGTCGCCGCCGTCGCCCGAGATGGTGACGGCGGGACCTGCCGCGCCGAGGTCCAGGTGAGCGTGTCGAGCGCCCCCGAAGTCACCATCACCCATCCCCTCATCGGGGCGGAGGTCAGCGGCGGCGGGGACCTCGAGCTGCAGGCGACCGCCATCGACTATCAGGACCCCGAGTTCTCGTTGATCGCGGTGTGGTCGAGCGACGTGGACGGGATCCTCGGGACGGTCGCGCCCTCATCGCTGGGCGACGTGACCCTCTCGGGCGTGCCCCTGACCACCGGCCCCCACCTCATCCGGCTCGAGGTCACCGATCTGGACGGACTGACGGGCTTCGCCCAGGTGAACATCACCGTGGACGCCGCGCCCTCCACGCCGGTCGTGTCCATCCGCCCCGTCGATCCGGACAGCGACGACACGCTCAGCGTCCAGTTCGACGAGCCGTCCGTCGATCCCGAGGGCGGGCAGGTCACCTACGAGTGGGGCTGGGAGCGCGACGGCGTCCCCGAGCCCTTCTTCGACGACGGCTCCATCCCGTCCTCCCAGACGGCCCCGGGACAGGTCTGGTCCGTGACGGTGTGGGCCATCGATCTCATCGGGGGGCGCTCGCTGCCCGCCGAGGCGTCCGCGGTCATCACCAACGGCCCGCCGACGACCACGGCGCCCACGATCTGGCCCCCCACCGCGACGTCGGACACGGTCCTGTACTGCGTCGAGGGCACCACGGTGGACCCCGAGGGCGACCCCACCACCGTCGAGTTCACCTGGGAGGTGGACGGCGTCTACGTGGGCACCGGCGGCGCCCTCACCGCGGGCACGGCGATCAAGAACGAGACGGTCGTCTGCGTCGCCACGCCGAGCAGCCTCGGCTCGGTGGGCCCGTCCGTGCCGTCCGCGGGCCTCGTGATCGACAACGCCCCCCCCACCGCGCCCGTGCCAGTGATCGTGCCCGGCGCCCCCGAGGCGGACGACACCCTGGTCTGCAGCGTGGGGACGGCCGCCACCGACCCCGACGGCGACGCGGTGACCTACGACTACACCTGGTACGTCGACGGGCTCCCGGCGGGCTTCAACACCCCCACGGTCCTCGCCACGGCGACGGACGCGGGCGAGGGGTGGATGTGCGAGGTCGAGGCCGACGACGGCACGGAGACCGGCCCCGCGGGTTCGGTCACGGTGACGATCGGATCGGGCTCGGTGCAGGCCCTGGACGTCGGGACCGAGGCGAGCGTCTACAGCGGAGAGAACACCCGCGGCTACTGGTTCGTCGCCCCGGAGTCGATGACCGTCACCGGCCTCCGCGTGCCCACGACGGTCACGGGGGTCCAGAACGTCGAGGTCGTGAGGTTCACGTCGGGCGCGCCTCCCGAGTATCCGGCGTCGACCGAAGACTTCACGTCGCTGCACCTGAGCCTCGGCGTGGCCGGGGGTGACTGGATCGCCATGTCCGTCGGCCTGATGGCGGGCGACGTGATCGGCGTGCTCGGCGGCCGCGGGACCTCCCCGCTCGAGTGCTCCTACGAGGCGGCCGGTGCCTTCACCTCGGACATCGACGGCACCGCCGTCACCCTCACGCGGCTCGTCTACCAGGACAACCTGAACACTGCGGGGGCCGCCGACGCGCTCTCCTCGGAGTCCGCGGCGGCCATCGGCCGCGTCGAGATGGAGTACTCGGTCCCCTGAGCCGGCGCGCCCGCGTCACTCGGGCGCAGGCGTCTCCGCGAGGACCTTCGAGAACGCCTCGAGGAACTCCTCGGACTCCGCCAGCGGCGCCCACGCCGCGCGAAGGGGGAGCCCCGCCGCGGGTTCCCGCGGGTCGATCGCCCGAGCGGCCCTCATGTGCTCCCCCATCGCCTCGAAGTCCCCGTCGATCCGGGCCGCGACGAGGGCTCGGCCGAGGGCCGGACGAGGATCCCCCGGGAGCAGCTCCGCGGCGCGCTGGTAGGCCGCTCCGGCGGCGCCTGCGTCGCCCGTCTCGACGGCCAAGCGGCCCCGGAGCAGGCAGGCCTCGGGGTCGTGGGTGGCGAGGAGGGCGAGGGGCTCCGAGGCCTCCGCGGCCGCCTCATGGCGCCCCAGGGCGAGTCGGGCCAGGGCGAGGATCCGCCACCCTTCGACCTGCGACGGGTCCACCCGCACCACCTCCGAGGCGGCCTCCTCGGCGGTGTGCACCCGGCCTCGCACCCACGCGTCCAGGGCGATCCCGAGCGTGCGCTGCGCGCGGTACTCGCTCCAGCCGGGGAGCGGCCGATCGGCGTGGGCCGGGGAGGGGAGGGCAGGGAGCGCGAGGATCGCCAGCGCCGCGGCGAGGCGCCTCAACGTCGGCGGCGCCGCATCAGCGGCGGGAGCAGCAGGAGCCCCAGGAGGCCGGCCGCGGGGGCCGTCGTGGCCGCGTTGCACGCGCAGCCCGCGCCCTGGGCGACGAAGCCCGAGCCGATCGGGTCGTCCTCATCGTCGTCGTCGTCGTCCCCGGCGACCACCGGGAGCGGAGAGGTGATCACCCGCACGTCGTCGACGTTCCAGCCGCCGAACTCGAGCCCCGCGTCGGTGGTCATGCGCCACTCGATCTCGACCTCGTCGTCGCGAACGAGGTGCGTGATGTCGTAGCTGCGGAACGCCCACGCGTAGTCGAGGTGGTGGATGGCCGCCGGATCGCCGTCGGGGGACTCGTCCGAGGCGAAGTTGGACCAGACGATCTCGCCGTTGACGCGCACCTCCGCCTGGTCGAAGAAGCCGTCCTCGACCGTGAGCCACCGCTTGAACTGGAGGTGCACCGACTCGGCCTCCGGCACCTCGACGCGCGGCGAGCGGAGGAGGTTGACGACGTTGGGCTGGTACTCCCCGTTCCAGTTGCTCTGGGGAGTGATGTCGTTGCCCCAGATCTTCTCGCCCGAGCCCGCCTCCGAGGGGTCGCCCGCGCGGCCGCCCGGGGGGCCCCAGCGCCAGTCGTCCGCGCCCTCGGACTCGGGGTTGCCCTCGAGCAGCTCGTGCTCGAAGCCGCCGTCGTCGTCTTCGAAGTCGGTCGCGAAGGCGACGTCCGGATCGCCCACCCAGACGCCGTACCAGGGGTCCGTGACCGAGCCCCGAGGGAGCCGACCGATGGGCTCGCCGTCGCTGTCGACCGCGTCCACCCAGTACCGCAGGTACGTGCCCTCCGGCAGGCCGGGGGCGTCCACCTGGAAGGCGCCCTCGGCCGCGCCCGGGTCCATGGTGAGGGCCTCGAAGTCCTCGAGATCGGCGTCCGCGTCCGTGGTCCAGCGGAGGGTCACCTCGCCGAGCTCGCCCTCGGCGCACAAGGGGTTCGCCAGGGCCACCGAGGCGTACAGCGTGAGCGCCTCCTCCGCAGGCTGGAAGATCGCTGAGGGGCCGTGGATGAGCCGCCACTGGGGCTCCAGCGGCCCGACGCCCGGTCCGAGGCCGTGGGCTCCGAACGCCTCGTCGATGAGGCACTGGTTCGGGCTGCCGTCGTTCAGATCGCCGTTGTCGTCGTCGGCCAGGAGCACCTCGACGTACGCGTCCTCGATGTCCGACGCCCGCATCGCGATGTGCCAGAAGTATCGGTCCGCCAGCCGGACCCCTTCGTCGCGCCCGTGTTGGTCGATGAGGGCACCTCGCGTGTCCCACAGCGCCGCCGAGATGATCATCCCCGTCACGTGGGGGTCCTCGTCGATGTCCTCGGGCCACCGCGCGTTCGTGTCCATGCGGCGCAGCGGCTGGTTGCCCCCGGTGAAGAACCCCGCGGCGAGGACGGGGTCGTCGTTCATCGTCGCCGTCAGGTAGTCCGAGATGCCCTCGCCGAGGGAGCCGTCGCCCCAGCCGCCGGCCCCCTGCACGATGTTGTACCCGTGAAAGCCGTGCCCGTACTCGTGATAGACGACGTCCTGCAGGCGCGCGGTGTTGTTGCAGCCGGACCCCTGGCGCGCGAAGTTGATCGAGTCGGCGTCGAACCAGGCGTTGCACCGCACCTGGTCCCCGCTGTCCCAGGTGTCGCGGTTGACGCGGACCGGCACCCGGTCCTCCGCCCAGCGGAAGTTCGGGTTGATGCCCAGGCAGTAGTCGCGCACCTCGTGGCTGAACACGTGAGCGTCGGCCTGGGCTCGGTTCCGCCGGACCTGCGTCGCGTTGGCGCCCGCCGGCTCCCCGACGACGCGCCCGCCCTCGGCCAGCTCCCCCGAGAACTCGGCCGTGGCGGTGGCGGACTGGATGTCGAAGTGGATCGAATCGGCGCCGAAGGTGACCGCCTGCGGGCCGCCTCCGGGGAGGGTGACCACGCCCTGGCCGTCGGTGTCCGCGTCGCCCTCCTGTCCCTCGATCTCCGCGTACACGAGCGGCCGGGTGGTGAGGCCGAAGGTGGGGGCGCGGTCGTCGATCTCCACCTCGACCGTGCCCTCCAGGAAGCGCAGCTGTTCGTCCGAGCGCAGGAAGCGACCGTCGTTCGCGTCCACGAACACGTGGGCGCGCGAACCGGGGCCCTCGAGGACCACCCGCCAGGCGAGGTGGTATCGGACGTCGAGCGCGCGCGGCATCGGGAGCACGACCAGCTCCGGCGATCCCACGAGGCGGGCCGCGACCTCCACCGCGCGGAGGGCGTCTCGGGTGGCCTCGTCCGCGTCGCGTCCGGGCATCGGATCGACGGACACGCCGGGCATGGCGTCCAGCTGGGCCACGACGAACCGGCCGTGCTTGAAGCGGAGGGAGACGCGGGCGTCGACCACCTCGAGGCCGCGGTGGACGCGCCGCCAGGTGACCGTCGTTACCCCGTCGGACCGATCGATCACCCCGCGCCGGAATCCGTCCGGTCCCACCGCGAGGGGCAGCCCGGACCCGAACAGCATGTCCTCGGCCAGGGGCCACGCGGTCGCGTCCGCGGCGAGGGCGCCCTCGTCGACCGGCCACCCGGAGCCCCACACCTGGATCGCGGCGCCGGTGGCCTCGTCCCAGCGGGCGCGCCAGGTGTCGCCGTGCCGCGCGGTGAACTCGAGCCACCGCTCGGAGCGAGCGAAGCGGGCCTGCCGTTCGGGGTGCGACACCCGGACGGTCCGGGCGTCCTCGGGCCCCAGGACCCGGTAGGCGCCGCCCTGCACGGCCGCGGCCGAGCCCGGGACGAGCATCGCGAGGGACAGGACGAGGGGCCGAACCATCTGCATTCCGCTCTCCGAAAACCGTGCCGGGGCCGCGAACGGCTCTCCGGCCGCCTAAACTTAGGTCACCCGCACGTGCCCACCAAGGACCTTGCAACCTCTTGACGACCCTCGACTTCCGACGTCGCCACGCGCTCCTGGGGGCGATGTTGATCGCGCTGGGCTGCGGTGGGAGCGGCTCCGGAGGGTCCCCGCCGTCGGGCCCGATCGTCGAGCTGCCGCCTCCGCTGGTGGGCTCCGGCTCCGAGACTCCCACCCCCGCCGCAGCCGCGACGTCGAGCGACGGGGTCCTCCCGGACGCGGCTCAGGACGCGGACGGGCCCGCCTGGCTTCGCGTCTTCGTGTCCCAGGACAACCGCGCCGAGCTCGACCCCTGCGGCTGCCCGGGATCCCCGTCCGGGGGCATGGGCAAGCGCGCGACGCTCGTGCCGCTGCTCCGCGCGACCATCCCCGACGCCCTCGTGGTGGAGGGCCCGACGAGCCTCAGCCGCGCGGTGCTGGGGATCGAGCAGGTCGGGGGAGACGAGCGGCGTCGAGCCCGGGTGGTGCTGGACGCCCTCGGGGTGTCGCGGCCCGACGCGTTCTTCCCGGGGCAGGCGGACTTCGAAGCCCTGGGGCCGAAGGAGCTCGTGCCCCGGGCGACCGCCCTGAACATTCCGTTGGTCGTGAGCAACCTGGCGTCGCCGGTGCCGGGGATCCGCGATCGGCTGGTGGTGCAACGGGGCGACCGCCGCGTGGTCCTGCTCGGGCTGATCGGGGCGGCCCGCAGCGCGGCCCAGGCGGCGGCGCTCCCCCTGACGGACGCCCCCTCCGCCGTGGCGCGCATCCTCGACGACGAGGCCGCCCGGGGGCCGATCGACCTGGTCGTGGTGTTCACCGACGCCGAGAAGCGGGAGCTGGCGGGCTGGCGTGAGGCCGCGTTGGCGGCGGACGTCTGGTTCGTCCCGCCGGGCCTGCGCCGGGACGGGCGGTTCCAGCGTGAAGAGGACCGGCTCCTGGTCCACGCAGACCCCCTGGGGAGGGCGTTCCGCCGCCTCGACGTCGCCTTCTCGGGTCCCCCGGGGCGCGGCTTGATGGCGACCGAGGAGTTTCCGCTCATCGAGGTGGCCAAGGCGGAGCGGGAGCACGTCGCGCAGAGCCTCGAGCTGGCCCGCGCGGAGGCGGCCGGGGAGACCGAGCGCGCGGCGACCGCCCGACGCGGCCTGGCCGAGGCGAAGTTCCGTCGCGGGGTGCACCTTCGGGCGGCGGCCGAGCCGAGCGCGGGGCATCGGGCCGCCGTCACCGACCAGCTCATCCACCCGGACCTCGCCGTCGACGGGCGGGTGGCGGCGATCCTCGCGGGCTACAACGAAGACCGCATCGGGGCGCTGACGGCGTCGGTCGCGGCCGCGCCCCAGGCGCCGCGAGGGCGGGAGTTCAAGGGCCTGGATGCGTGCACGCAGTGCCATCCCTCGCAGGTGGCGCAGTGGGGACGGTCGCCCCACGCGGGGGCCTGGAAGACGCTGCGGGACGCGGGTCAGACGCGCAACCCGGACTGCCTCGGCTGCCACACCACGGGGTTCGGCGAGGCGGGCGGGTTCGTCGATCCGGCCGAGGGCACGGGCCTCTTCAACGTCCAGTGCGAGGCGTGCCACGGGCCGATGGACTTCCACGTGTCCCAGGCGAACCGCATGGGGGTGAAGGCCGATCCCGGCGTGCCCGTGATCGAGGCGACCTGCACCGCGTGTCACGACGCCCGCAACAGCCCGGAGTTCGACTTCGAGACATACTCTGCCGCGGTGGCGCACACGCCCCCCTCGGAGACCCCATGACCGTCCCCACCGACGTCCGGCACGCCGCGATCCTCCACCTCGTGCGGGCCATGCCCTCGCGGGAGCTCATCGCGGCCGCCGCCGCGCGCGGAGGTGTCGCGGTGCCCGAACCCCAGGGCGTCGAGCCGCTCTTCGGGTGGGCCGCTCGATTGGTCGTCGCCGCCGCGGCGGCGGGGACCCTGGAGGCGCTGGTCGACGCGGTGGGGCCGGAGCTCCGAGCGATCGTGTTCGGGCCTCCGGAGCCCGAAGGGCCGGCGACCACCTGGGAGGTCGACGACCCCGATCCCGTCGTCTCGGACGAGCCCCCTCGCCCCATCGGGACCCCGGCCACCGCGCCTCCCGCGGCGGGCGCGCGCACGTGGCTGGTGCGCGGGGTGGAGCTCAGCGCCCCGGGGTCGGTGGCGCCGGGCGCAGCCTTCGCCGTCGCGGCGAGCCTCGGCGACCCGCCCGCGGTGTCGCCCGCGCCCAAGGACCACCTGCCCTACGACGGGCTGGCCGTGGTGGTGGAGATCGAGGCGTGGCTCGAGGAGGCGTTCCCGGCCGGGGGCGTCGACCTGCACCGCAGCGTGAGGGTGGACCCGAGCCGCCCCACCGAGTGCGGGTTCGAGTTGTTGGCGGCCGACCCGCTGCCTGAGGGCGTCGCGGTGGCGGTGCGGTTCTTCCTCGGCGGCTACGAGGTCGGACGGGCGCGCTGCGAGGTCCCCGCGGGGGACGGCTCCGGAGACCCCGTCGTGGGCCTGGGCGTGGTGGCGATCCCGGACACGATCCTGGACGCCGGCGAGGACGCCGTGGCGACGGTCAAGGGCTGACCGCCCCCGAGACCCGCGACGAGGAGTGAAGAAGGAGCCCGTGCCTCGGAGCGAGCCGGTCGACCGAGCCAAGTGACCAAGCAGTGCTAGAACGACCGCAAGAACCGCTCGACCTCTTCCTTCGCGAGCAGTCTCACGCAGGTGTCGAGGCACATGTTGCAGAGCAGCAGGTCCTTCGCCTGGTGCATGCCCTGGACCTCGAACACGGACGAGTTGCAGAACGAGCAGACGTGGTCTTCGCGGTCCGGCGTGGCGAGGTCGCGACGGTGCTGGTGGATGTACGACACGCAGAGGTTGCACAGGTAGACGCGGTTGCCGCTCATGAGGCGGTCGACGTCCGCCTCGCCGCGATCGCACAGGCTGCAGCTCTCCTGGGCCGCTCCGCGCTGGGGGCGCGGCTTGCGCTGGCGAGGTCCGCGAGCCTCGGCGGCGTCCGCGAGGTCGATGATCTTCTCGGACGACTCGTGCCGCGAGATGCCGAGCTCGATCAGCTCCTGGAGTCGCTCGCTGTGCGGCGAACTCACGCGATCCGCCTCCGCGCGCAGGAAGCGAATGGCCCCCTCGGAGCCGTAGAAGAGCAGGGAGATCGCGGCGCTGGCTCGCAAGGCGCGGTGCTCGCTCTCGAGGTGGTCGGCGAGGAAGTCCTCCGCGGACGGCGTGCCCTTCACGGCCAACGCGAGCAGCAGGTAGGCCTGGTACTCGCGCAGCTCCTCGCGCACGACGTCCAGCGCTTCGATGTAGGCGGTGATGTCGTCCCCCTGGGGGGCGTCTCCGGCCTCGTCCCGCTTGCGCTGGCGCGCGCGCTTCTTGAGGGCCTCTTCCTCGATGTGGAAGGCGTCGGTGATCGCCTCCTCGGCCACGTACTGACTCAGGAGCAGGACGGTGCGGCCGAGCCGACGGCCGAAGTGCTCCCCGGGATCCTCGAGCTGGTCCAGCACCTGCGCGACCCGGTGATGACGGCTGAGATCGTAGAGCTGCTCCCAGATCTGGAAGCGCAGCGAGTCCGTCTTCACGGCCTCGACGGTCTCCGAGAGCGACGCGAAGGCGTCGATGCCCATCTCCTGAATCTGCGCGAGGAGGACGTCGATGCGGCGGCGCGTGCGTCCCCGGCTGCCCCGGTAGTACTGGCGGCCCCCGTCGAAGGACTCGTCCCGCTCGAAACGCTCCACCTCCGCGGCCAGCTCGTCGAAGAGCCAACCGAAGTCGCCCCGCAGGTAGTGGGTCTTGACCAGCTCGACGTACGCCGGGAAGTAGTCGGGCGCGTCCTTCAACAGGGCCTCGAACCGCTCCTCGCCCTGCGGATAGAGCCGCTGGTCGATGTCGATGCAGCCGAGGCTGAACCGCGCGAGCAGGTTGTCCGGCTCCAGGACCAGCGCGTACTCGCACGCCTCCCGGGCCTTGTCCCACTCGTCCTGTTCGAGGTACGCGAGGCCGATCTTGGAGTAGGCAAGGGCCGAGTCCGGCTCCCGCTTCAGGAACTCGCGGAAGTGCTGGATCGCGTTGGTGTACCGGCCCATCGAGAAGTGGGTCAGGCCGAGGTAGTAGTGCGCGATCGGGCCGTACTCGGGGTGCCGGCAGAGCTTCGTGAAGAACCGACGCGCGTACTTGTACTGCCGCGTGTGGAGGAAGAGCTCGCCCAGGTCCTTGTAGATGTTCCCCACGAAGGACTCGAACGGGCGCAGCCGCAGGGCGGTGATCAGGTGATAGATCGCCCGCTCCATGAGGTCGTCCGCGCTCTTGAAGTCGCGCTCCCGGGCCTCCGCGTACAGGGCGCCGCCCAGGTTGTAGTGGGCCTGCCACAGGTCGGGGTCGAGCTCGGTGGCTTGGGTGAACGCGTCGACCGAGCGGCTGTTGTTGCCTCGGTGCTTGTGGAGGTTCCCGAGGCCCACGTGGGCGAGCGCGTCCGACGGGTCCGCGTCGATGGCGAGCTGGTACTGCTCTTCGGCGGTGTCGAGATCGCCGATCCCGTAGAAGGCGTTGGCGAGGATGTTGTGGGCGCGCGCGGAGCCGCCGTGCACGTCGAGCGACTTCTCGGCGACCTGGGTGGCGCGGGTGAACCACTCCGGCCCGTGGGCGTAGTAGTACCCCTTCTGGAAGTAGGCCTCGGCCAGATCGAGCAGCAGGTCCATGGACGGCTGCGTCGTTTTGATCCGCTGCTCGATGCGCTGGATCTTCCAGTCGTGTCGTTCTTCGGGAGTCATCCGGGCCGGGGGGTGCCGTGAAGGGGGCGCACGGGGCGTTCGAAGATAGCAGGCCGGGCCGTCCGAGGCCGCCCCTGTGGTAGTGTCCCGCCGCTCTTTCGAGGGATTTCGATGGCCCGCTGTTCGCTGCTCTGGTCGCTGCTCTTCCTCGCCGCCGCGGCGGCCACGCCCGCGTTCGCGCAGGACGAGACGTTCACGCTGAACACCGAGCACGCCCGCTTCGACGCCACGGGCACGGGGCTCGCGGTCGCCTCGTCTCCCCGCACCCTCGAGATGCTCCAGTTCGGCGGCGGGTTCACCATCGCCGTGTCGGACAAGGCGCTGGCGCTCTGGAACGGGTCCTTCCCCGACCGAGACCTCGACGGCGAGGTCATCCAGTCGAAGATCGGCCTCGACGTGCGTGGCGTCATCGGCTTCGAGCACGTCGACCTCAGCGTCATCCTGCCCATCAGCCCCGTCGTGGTGTGGGGCGGCGACCCGACGGACGGCACCTTCCCGACCCTGCCGGGCGACACCGCGGCCATCGGCGACCTCACGTTGGTCCCCAAGGTGCGGATCGTCGACGTGCGGAAGAACGGCGTGGTCGGGCTCGGCGTGCAGATCCCCGTGACGCTGCCGACCGGCCAAGTGGAGCGCTACGCGGGGGACGGCATGCCCACCGTGGCCGTCGACATCCTCGCCGAGGTCCAGGCGCCGAACTACCTCCGGGCCGTGTTCAACGTGTCGCCGATCCACGTGCGTCCCCGCAAGGAGTGGGGCGACACCGTGCGGTTCCTGGGCATGGACTGGCGGGCCGGCCTCGCCATCTCGCCGGTGACCGGGTTCGCCGTGCAGCTCGAGGGCTGGGGCTCCGTCGCGTACCTGGGGACGGACAACAAGGCCACGGGCGAGTTCGCCGCGTCGGTGAAGCTGCAGCCGAACGACTTCGTCACCCTGTCGCTCGGCGGCGGGACGGGCCTCGGGTTCGGCGTGCCCGCCGTGCGCGCCTTCGCGGGCGTGAACTTCCTGCGCCCGCCCAAGTCGGTGCGTGAGCCTGCGCCCGAGCCGGAGCCTGCGCCCGAGCCGGAGCCTGCGCCCGAGGCTGCGCCCGAGCCCGAGCCCGAGCCCGCGCCTGCCCCGGCGACGGAAGAAGAGGCCGCTCCGGCGACGGAAGAAGAGGCTCCTGCGGCCGAAGAAGAGGCGCCGCCTGCCGAAGAAGAGGCCGCGCCCGAGTCGACCGAGCAGACCCCCGCCCCCGAGTAGTGACGACCCCCGCGCCCCGACGGGCGTTGATCCCGCTCCTGGCGCTGTTCTTCGTCTCCGGCGGGGCAGGGCTCCTGTACGAGGTGCTGTGGATGCGGCGCCTCACGCTGGTCTTCGGCGCCACCCAGCCCGCGGTCGCCACCATCCTCGCCTCCTTCATGCTCGGCCTCGCGATCGGCGCGGCGATCGGTGGGCGCGTGGCCGATCGACGCACCGACCTCCTGAGGATCTACGGCCTGCTCGAGCTCGGCATCGCGGCCTACGCGCTCGTGTTCCCGACGCTGGTCCGCGGCGGCACCCGCATCTATCAGGGGCTCTTCGAGGCCGAGACGGTCGAGTACTGGTCGTCCCAGGCGCTGCACGGGGTGCTCATGGGGGGGCTCGTCCTCCTCCCCACGATCGCCATGGGGGCGACGCTGCCCCTGGTCGTGCGCTGGGCGACCGACCGACTGTCCACGGTCGGGGCCCGGGGGGGCGTCCTGTACGGGTTCAACACGGCCGGCGCCGTCGTCGGCGTGTGGGCCGCCGGGTTCGTGCTCCTGCCCTGGCTCGGAGTGCGCGGATCGGAGCTGCTCGGGGTCTTCGCCAACGCGACGGTCGGGGTGGTCGCGTTGATCTGGGCCGCCCGGACGCGCTCCGAGGCTCCCGCCGCCGTCGAGGACGACCGGGAGGAGCGCCGCGAGGAGGCGGAGCTCCTGGACATCGAGCCGGACCCCGATCTCGACGGTGATCGCGGCGCTCGGTTCGCCGCGATGGTCCCGTGGGTGTTGGGCATCTCCGGCGCGTGCTCGATGATCTTCGAGGTGGCCTGGACGCGCTTCCTGGCCCTCATCCTGGGCTCGTCGGTCTACGCCTTCACGCTCATGCTCACGGCGTTCCTGCTCGGCCACGCGTCCGGCGCCCTTGTGTCCGCGTCCCGCCTCGACCGCCCCGGCCATCGACCGTCGCGCACGCTCGCGATCGCGCTGCTGGGGGCGGGCACGTCGGCGTTCGCCACCAACCACCTCTTCCGCTTCCTGCCCTTCTGGTACGTGGACGCCTACGGCCTCATCGGCGGGCACGACGCGGGCCTGTGGTTCGTGCACGGCGCCATCGCGATCCTCATCATGACGCCCACCACGTTCTTCATCGGGATGCTGTTCCCGGTGGGGCTGCGCCTCGCGGCCCGGACGAGCGGCGGCGTGGCCCGCGACGTCGCCCGCGTGTACACGGCCAACACCCTGGGCGCGGTGGTGGGGTCCCCCCTCGCGGGCTTCGTGCTCATCCCCGTGATCGGGATCCAGGACGCGATCCGCGTGGCGGTGCTGCTGCAGTTGGCGACGGCGGCGGCGGTGTTCGCCTCGCGGGCCTCGGTGGTCGCGCGTCGCTGGGGCATGGCCGCGGCCGTCGCCGTCGCCTCGCTGGTCCTCGTCGCCGCGCCGCCCTGGGACCCGCTCCTCATGTCCGCGGGCATGTACAAGTACGTCAGCGACCTCTCGGACACGTCCCACGAGGCCGTGCGCAACTTCGCCGTGTCGGACTACGACCTCCTCTTCTACGAGGAGGGGCGCACCTCGGTGGTGACGGTCGCCCGCAGCGTGGGCAGCGAGAACATCTGGCTCGCGAACAACGGCAAGGTCGACGCCAGCTCCACGGTGGACATGCCCACGCAGGTCCTGCTCGGGCGGCTCCCGTACCTCGTCCGACCCGACGCGAAGTCCACGCTGGTCGTCGGCCTCGCCTCGGGGGTCACGGCGGGGTCCGTGGCGCGGGAGCCGTCCCTCGAGCGCATCGACGTGCTGGAGATCGAGCCCGCCGTCATCGAGGCCTCCCACTTCTTCGACGGCGTCAACGGTCGGCCCCTGGACGACCCTCGGGTCACGGCCATCGGGAACGACGCGCGCAACCACCTCGTGCTGGTCGACGAGCCCTACGACGTGATCATCAACGAGCCCAGCAACCCCTGGATCACGGGCGTCTCCAACCTCTTCACCCGCGAGTACCTCGAGCTGGGCAAGGACCGCCTCACCGAGGGCGGCGTGTTCGTCCAGTGGGCGCAGATCTACGGGATGGGCACCGACGACCTTCGCTCCTTGCTGGCGACCTTCGCGGACGCCTTCCCCCACGTCCTCCTCTTCACCACGGTGACCGACGCCGACCTCATCCTCCTGGGGAGCGAAGCGCCCATCACGCCCGACCTCGCCGTCGTCGCCCGGCGCCTCGCGATCCCGGCCATCGGCGAGGACCTGGCCCGCATCGGCGTGTACGAGCCCCACGACGTGCTCCCCCTGCTCCTCCTGGACCGGGAGTCGATCCTCGAGGTGGCCGCCGACGCCCCGCTGAACACCGACGACAACGTCCGCATCGAGTTCTCGGCGCCTCTGCACATCCACTACTCCACGCAGGAGAAGAACAGCGAGATACTGCTCGCCGCCGGGAAGGGCGCGTGGCCGCTCTACCGGGACGGGTTCGAAGACGAAGGAGACGCCGCGGACTTCCTCACGGACCTCGGCGAGGCGCTCGAGCGCAAGGAGATGTGGGTGCGGGCGGCGGTGGCGTATCGCGACGCCTTGGAGCTGCGACCGAGCCGCGTCGAGCTTCGGGACCGGGTGGCGCGGATCCGCGCGCTCCTGGCGGACGCGGTGCGGCAGGAGCAGGAGGCGGCGAAGCGCGAGGAGCGCGAGCGACGGGCCCGCACCGGGGGCCGTTAGAGAGAGGAAGCCTAGGCGGGGGCCTCTTCCTCGGACTCTTCACCGTCCTCGTCGTGGACGTCCTGCAGGTAGTAGACGTCCTCGGGGCGGCGACGCTTGGCGAAGTAGACCATCTCGGTCAGCAGGCCCATGGCGATGTAGGTGCCGCCGATGAAGACCAGCATGGCGGTCCAGTGGTAGGCCGCGAGGATGGTCACGGAGACCATGATCGCGCTGCCGATGCCCGCCAACGTGAGGGGGCTGAACTTCCACTCGCGCCACGTGCGGAACCGGACCGTCGACACCATGAGGTACGCCAGGAACAGGGTCAGGAGCAGGATGGCGAGGTGGTTGCTGACCGCCACGGCGCGCACGCTGGCGTGGTGCAGCACGAGGACGGCGACCATGCCGCCCGCGGACGTGATGGTCAGTCCTTCGCTGTATCGCGGGTCGTCCGGCTTCTTGCGGCGCTCGATGATCTCGCCGCGCGCGACCATGGCCTTGTGCATGTTGAAGCGCGCGAGCCGGAACGTGCCGCAGAGCACGAAGGTGAACGCCACCGCGAAGCCCCACTCGCCGTACGCCTCGAGCCCCCACTTGTAGAGGAGCACGCCGGGGGCGACGCCGAAGGACACCACGTCCACCAAGGAGTCGAGCTGCACGCCGAACTCCGACTCGGTCTTCGTGAGCCGCGCGATGCGTCCGTCGAGCCCGTCGAAGATGCCCGCGAACACGATCAGCAGGGCGGCCATGAAGAAGGCGTGGCTGTCCGTCGGGGAGGCGCCCGCGGACCACATCACCGAGTACAGGCCGCAGAACATGCTGGCGGCCGTGAACGCGTTCGCGGGCTTCAGGATGTGGTGCAGCATGAACTCTCCAAGGGATTCCTCAGCGACTGAACGACCTTACCCCTCGCGGGGGTCGCCCTCCAAGCCCGGAAACTCGGCGTGCCACCGGCGCACGACGTCGTCCAGGGCCGTTCGGGGCAGCGCCGCCGTGAGGCCGTAGGACGATCCCCACATCGCGGGGGGGCGGAGCCTCAGCGCGTCGAGGGCGTCTCCGGCGATTCGCCACGCCTCGGCGCGCTCGGCGATCCCTTCGCCCACGACCGTCGCCGTCGCGAGGTCTTCGCGGACCTGGAGGTCTGCGCCCGCGGGCACGGCTGCGGCGGCGCGCGCCCCGGCGTCCGGGGCGTCGAGGGTGTCGAGCACCAAGTCCAACCGGATGGTCTCGCCGGACCGCGTGCGTCGGCAGTCCTTCCAAGGCACGCCGCCGTCGTCGAGGGCGTCGAGGAAGGCGGCCGCCTGGGCGTCCGTGCCCCGAAAGTGGGCGGGGAGAGCGTGCTTGTCGGCGGTCACCGCCACGGCGCGCCCGGTGCCCGGATGGGGCCGGTGGGTGACGACCGTCCCGGTGCCGCGGCCGGAGGTTGCGGCGGCCCTCAGGGTGATCCCGTGGCGACGGGCGTAGTCGATGGCCGTGGGCGCCAGGACCTTCGCGCCCCGCAGGCCCATCTCCAGGATCTCGCCGTGGTCGAGGGCGTCGAGCTTGCGCGCCGAGTCGACGACGCGCGGATCCGCCGTGTAGACCCCGTCCACGTCCGAGAGGATCTCGCAGGAGTCGGCCTCCAACGCCGCGGCGAGCGCGATGGCGGTGGTGTCCGACCCGCCGCGCCCCAGCGTCGTGACCTCCTTCGTCACGGACACCCCGGCGAACCCCCCCACGATCACGATGCGGCCCTGCGCCAGCGCCTCCTGCACGCGCAGCGGTCGGACCTCGATGATGCGGGCATGGTTGTGGTCGTCCGTCGTGATGATCCCGGCCTGGGAGCCCGTGAAGGACACCGCCGCGTGCCCCCGGTCGCGCAGGACCATCGCGAGCAGCGCCATCGAGACCCGCTCGCCGACGGAGATGAGCATGTCGAGCTCGCGCCGCTGAGGGGTGGGGGAGAGCTCCCGGGCGAGGGCCAGCAGGCCGTCGGTGGTGCGCCCCATCGCGCTCACGACGACCACGGGCAGGACCCCGGACTCGCGCGTGGCGATCACCCGATCGGCCACGGCGCGCATCTTCGCGGGCGTGGCTACGGACGAGCCGCCGTACTTCTGAACGACGATGGTCATGGGGTCCAGAACCCGAACGCCCCGGCGGATGGTCCGGGGCGGTGGAGAGCGATGCCTACAGCGTCGGCGGCGGGGGCGGCGGAGGCGGAGGCGGCAGCGGCTCGTCGATGGCGGCGACCGCCGTGGACGCAGCGACCGGGGGGACCACGGCGGCGGCCAGCGCGAGGGCGGTCAGCATGACGATCAGACAGCGCATTCTTTCTCCGATGGCCGGGAAAGTAGTCGCTGCGCAACACCCGTGTCAAGCGCCTTTCCGTGCCCGCGGGGGCCTCAGAACACCTCGAGGTCGTCGAACAACACGACGTTCTCGCCGCGGTCCGTCGACGAGTGGCCGGTGACGTCCTGGATCATCAGGTAGCGGATCGGACGGTCCCCGAGCTTCGCGCTGCGGTCGACGGAGAGGCTCGAGAAGTCCGAGGGCGTGAACGTGAGCTGCACCCAGCCCTCCTCGGGGCGGATGTTCCGGGCCTTGGTCGCGTGGTTCACGCCGTCGACGTCCACGAGGAAGAAGGTGAGGTGGGCGGGAAAGTTGCGGGCCGACACGCGCACCTTCACCGAGAGCGGCCGTGGCTTCTTCTGGGCGAAGCGGACCATGAGCAGGTCGTCCTCGCCGCCGATGACGTAGCTCCGCCACGCCGCGACGCCCTCGCCGTCCGCCGTCTCGTGTTCCAGCCGGCCTTTGTGGCGCCGGGATCGCGCGTGGTAGAGGCCGCCCACGTCCTCGTCGAAGCGGAACTTGGTGGGCAGCTCGGGCACGATCTTCCGATGCTCCTCGAGGGACCGCAGGCGGTGGCGGGCGTCGTCCGCCCACCGGGTCGTGGGGAAGCGGTCCAGCAGCTCCTGGAACGCCGCCTCCGCCCGATCGGCCTGCTCGAGCACGAGGTTCTCCGGGCCGCCGGCCAGCGCCTCGTGGGCCAACCCGAGGCGGAGCAGCGCCTCGCTCACGAGGATGTCGGGCAGGCCGTCGGAGCGGGAGAGCAGCTCCCGGAACTTGTCGCAGGCGCCGCGGTAGTCGCCGGCGCCGGACTCGAGCAGCAACGCCTCGGCGACGAGGCCCCGAGCTTCGAGGGCGGTGAGCGGAGGGTCGGCGGTCGGGGGGTCGTCCGCCACGGCGGGGGCCGCGACGAGGAGCAGGGCGAGGCCGACGCCGAGGCGTGCAAGGGCCCCCGAGGCCCGCGCAGCGGAGCGAAGCGAAGCGGAGTTCAAACTCGCCCTCGCGGGGCCCCCGCCGAGAAACGCACGCTCCGAAGGAAGTGCGTTTGTGGTGAGGGGTGCACTACAACCCGCCGACGAACTTGTAGCCGACGCCGTGCACCGTCTGGATGAAGCGATTCGGCGGGCTGTCGTTCAGCTTGCGGCGCAGGTTCAGGATGTGGGTGTCGACCGTGCGGGTGGACACCTGGGCGTCGTAGTTCCAGACCTTCTCGAGGAGGACCTCGCGGCTCAGGACCGTGCCGCGGTGGCGGATCAGGAAGCGGAGCAGCTCCATCTCCTTGGCCGACAGCTTCACCGGCTTGCCCGCGACGCGCAGGTCGTACGTCATGAAGTTCACGGACACGCCGTCGAAGCTGTAGCGGTCCTCTTCGGGCTTCTCCTTCTCGGCGCGTCGCAGGAGGGCGCGGGCGCGGGCCTGGAGCTCGAGCAGCGAGAAGGGCTTCGTGACGTAGTCGTCGCCGCCCACGTCGAACCCGGTGAGCTTGTCCACCTCTTCGCCCTTCGCGGTCAGGAAGAGGACCGGCGACTTGAACCCCTCGGCCCGCAGCCGACGGCACACGTCGTAGCCGTGCATGCCCGGCAGCATGATGTCGAGGACGACGAGGTCCGGGGTCTCGGCGAGGGCCTTGGCGAGGCCGTCGTCCCCGTTGGGGGCGGCGAGGACGTCGTACCCCTGCAGGTTGAAGAAGTCCTGCAGGCTCTCCCGAATCTGCTTTTCGTCTTCGACGATGAGGATCTTCTTCTTTCGGGTCATCTGCGGGACGCTCCGGAGTTGATTTCCTCGATCGTCTGCACGGGCAGGAGGATCTCGAACGTGCTTCCTTCGCCGAGCTTGCTGTGGACCTGGACGCGACCGCCGTGGGCCGACGCGATGTGGTGCACGATGCTGAGTCCCAACCCCGTGCCGCCGACCTCGCGTGTCATGTGGTCCCCGCCTCGGTAGAACTTCTCGAAGAGGTGCGGAATCTCTCTCGGATCGATGCCGGGGCCTCGATCTCGAACGTAGAGGCCGATGGTATCACGCTCCAAACGGGCCCCCATCTCCACTCGTTTGTCGTTCCGGCTGTACTTCACGGCGTTGGACATGAGGTTGATGAGGGCCTGGATCACGGCGTCTCGATCGAAGGCGGTGGCGGGCAGGTCGGGGTCGACCTTCGCCTCCAGCGTGAAGCCCTCGCTGCGCACGTAGTCGCCGGTGATGCGCTCGACCTCGAACACGATGTCGCCGATGTCTCCCATGCCGAATTGGAACTTCTTTCGTCCCTCTTCGATTCGGGCGAAGTCGAGCACGTTGTTGATGAGGCGGGACAGGCGCTCCGCCTCGCTCACGATGTTTCGGTAGTACTCGTTCTGCTTGCCCTCGGACGCCACGGCGCCCAGCGCGAGCATCTCGGCCATGATCCGGATCGTGGTCAGCGGCGTGCGCAGCTCGTGGGAGACGTTCGAGACGAAGTCGGACTTGAGCCGCGCGATCTCCATCTCCCGCTTCACGGCCCGGCCGATCAGCAGGATCCCGAAGATCGTGATGACGAGCAGGCCGCCGATCATGCCGAGTCGGACGATCCGCTGTTGGCGACGGCCGGGGCCGAGCAGGGCCTCGTCGCTCCGCGTGACGATGAGGGAGTAGCCGGGCAGGAACGGGTCGAGGGTGCGGTGGACCTGCAGCTGGGGGGAGCCCGGCAGGGCGGTCAGGACGCCGGGGTCCGCGCGCACGAGGGCCGTCGCGAACTCGGGGTTCGCGCGCGCGGCGGTCGTCAGGGAGCCCTCGACCTCGTCGCGGAGCGCCTCGGCGTCCAGGTGCACGAGGATGCGCCGGGGGCGCTCGCCGCGGCTCCACCAGCAGTGGGCGAAGAGGAGCGACCTCTCCCCCGCGCGGTAGGACTGGAGCTGGAACTCGCCCGGGGTGGTGCGGAGGGCCCGGGCCTCGCTCGCGATGGCGGGCAGGAGCCCGAGGACGAGCGCCTCGTCGGCCTGGGCCTGCGCGCGCCCGGCGAGGCTCCTCTCCACGGCTCCCAGGTCGGGCCGCGAGGAGGGGGGGAGGTCGCCCACGAGGGCCGGGTCGTCCAGCAGATCGACGGCTCGCCGCGCGAGGGCCGTCTCCCCGTAGCCGCCGTAGGTCCACGAGCGATCCACGAGCGTGTCGAGCATCTCCTCCAGGGCGTGCGCCGCCTCGGCGGGTCGGTCGAGCTCCTGGAGGACGAGCGAGGCCTGGTAGGTCGCCAGGAGGTCGAGCGGGAAGTCGTTCAGATCGAGGCCGGCCTCCTCGTCCCGACGCAGCTCGTCGAACAGCGCCAGGGAGCCTTCGAGGTCGCCCGCCTTGCGCAGGGTGCGGGCGAGCGCCATGCGCACGATGCCCTTGCCGCGCTGGCCCGGGATGCCCTCCAGCGCCCCCCGGTACGCGGCCGCCGCGGCGGGGAAGTCTCGGAGGATGAGCTCCTGACGCTCACCCTCGGCGATGCGCGGCGCGAGGTACGCGCGGTCGGACGAGCGGCCTCCCAGGCGGTCGAGCAGCCCGGTCGCGACGCGCTGGGGGTGGCGGAGCTTGTCGCCTTCGTCGAGCACCAGTACGCCCGCCACGAGCGGCTCGGCGGCGGCGAGGCGGGCGGCGGCGGCGGCGGGGTCGGACGCCCACCGCAGGGACCCCTCGGCGGCCGCGGCGTCCAGCGATCCGAGGAGCCCGTCGACGCGGTCGGCGAGGTCGCGACCGAGGTAGGTGGCCAGCGACTCGGCGCGCTCGCGGAGCGTGGCCTTGTAGAGCTCCTCCTCCTGGAGGACGGCCTTGACCCCGTAGTAGGCGAGCAGGAGCCCCGGCACGACGACCGAGACCACCAGCAGGGTCAGGAGTCGGTTGGAGGCCGACGAGCGATTGAGGAAGCGGCGCACGCGGGCCGAGTCTACTCCGGGGACCGCGCGACGCTCGGGCTCCGGGGTGTTTGCGGGGCTCCGAGGCGGGCACTATGGTCGGCGCCGTGACGGACGAAGAAGAAGCCCCCGACGAGGCGCCGCGGCGCCTCGTCCACCACACCCCGCTGAAGCGCTGGAGCCCGATGACCAAGGCCGAGCGCCGCTCGGCTCGGCGGTTCGTGGATCGGCTCGTGGAGATGCCGTACCTGACGGCCGGCACCGTGGCGCTGCTGGTCTGGTTCTACCTGGTGCAGCTCGTCTTCGACTGGCCCCTGGCGTTCCTCTTCCCCGACATCACGAACCTCGCGGACGACCTCGCCATGCACGCCGTGGGGCATCGCATGGGCTGGCTCGACCCGACCCTCGTGCGCTCCGGCGACACCTGGCGCCTCATCTCGTCCACCTTCCTGCACGCGTCGATCCTTCACATCCTCGGGAACTGCGTCGTCCTCTATTTCCTGGGGCGCATCGTCGAGAACGCGATCGGGCGCTCGGCGTTCGTCATCACCTACGTGGGCTCCGCCGTCACGGGCGGCCTGTTCTCCATGTGGCTCGTGAACGGCATCTCCCACGGCGCGAGCGGCGCCGCGCTGGGCATGCTGGGCGCGGCGGCCGCCTTCGGCATCCGCTACCGGACCCGGATCCCCAAGGCCCTCCAGCACTACTTCGGCATCGATCTGTGGTTCTTCATCCTCCTCGTGGCGCTCTTGAGCTTCGTCCCCAACGTCGACTGGGCGGGCCACCTCGGCGGCTTCCTCTTCGGCCTGCTCATGGGCGCCTCGTGGCAGGCCCGCGTCTTCGTGCCCGAGCCGGCGCCGGTCAACCTCGCCATGCGCGTGGGACTCGGCGGATTGGCGGCCGCGTCCCTGGTGGGGACGGCGCTGCTCGTGGGCCTGAACATCGCGACCATGAACGACTTCCTGCCCGGCGACGACGTGCGGGCCCTCGCCTCGGCCGAGGAGCGGGAGGACACCGAGCGGATGCTCGAGATCTCCGAGCGGCTGCTCGAGCGGTTCCCTGAGCACCCGTCCACGGCGCGGATCCGCATCGCCATCCTCGGCATGGCCGACCGCTGGGACGAGGCGATGGTCCTGGCGATGTCCCTGGGCGCCGACACCCCCGAGACGCGTCGGTTCCTCATCCAGGTGCTCGCGGGCGCGGACCGCTGGGACGCCTCGGTGCAGCAGATGCGGCTGCTCGAGGGCGAGTCTCCGGAGGTCGTGGAGCAGCAGGCCTGGAACAACGACTTCGCGTGGTCCCTGTTCATGGCGCACCCGAAGGACCCCGAGGCCGTGAAGGAGGGGCTGAAGCGCGTGCGCAAGGACCTCAAGAAGGATCCGAAGAACCGCGCCTATCGGAACACCCTCGCGTACGGGCTCCTCTTGGACGGCAAGCCCCTGCAGGCCGAGCGCACGGTGTCGGACCTGATGCTCGGGGTGTCCGTGGAGAAGGCGAGGGACGACGTGTTCCTGCACGTCCTCACGCTCCTGGCGATGGACCGGCACGACGACGCGCTGAAGGAGTACCGGGAGGCGGTCGACGCGATCCCCGAGGGGGGCGCGCTGAGGGCCGAGGCGATCGCCGCGCTGGTGGGGCGCGGGCTGATCGAGGCGCCGTCAGCGCCCGAGTAGGCGCCCCACGTACTTGCCGAGCATGTCGGCCTCGAGGTTCACCGGGGAGCCGACGCCCTTCGCCCGAAGCGACGTGTTGTCTCGCGTGTGGGGGATGATCATGACGTCGAAGCGCCCCCCGTCGGCCCCGTCGTGCACGCCGTTGACGGTGAGGGAGATGCCGTCGACGGTGATGGAGCCCTTCTCGACCAGGTAGCGCTGGATCGCCTCGGGCGCGTCGAACGTGACCTCGAGGCAGTCGCCCGCGGGATCGATGGCGGCGATGGTCCCGACCCCGTCCACGTGGCCCGAGACGAAGTGGCCGCCGAGGCGGTCCCCCACCGCGAGGGCGCGCTCGAGGTTGATGGGATCGCCCACGCTGCGGTCGCCCAGGGTGGTCTTCGCGAGGGATTCGGGCGACACCTCGACCTCGAAGCGCGCGTCGTCGAACGCCACGACGGTCATGCACGCCCCGTCGATCGCGATCGACTCGCCAAGCTCGAGGTCCGGGGACTCCCAGCCGGAGTCGATGGAGAACCGCTTGCCGGCGGGCGTCTCCTGCACGTCCCGCACGGTCCCGACCGTGGTGATGATGCCGGTGAACATGTCAGCGCCGGTGGCGCGCGATCCAGTGGGCCGCGCCGGGGCCGTCGAGGGGGCGGGACTCGAGGACCAGGTCGTCGCCCAGCCGCTTGACGGCGAACGGCGCCAGCGCGAGCGCGTCCGCGGGGGAGGCGGCGCCGGTGCCGGCCGCGACGCCGAACGCCGAGGCCCCGCCGAAGAGCTTCGGCGCGATGTACACGAGCACCCGGTCCACGGCCCCGGCGTCCAGGAAGGCGCCGTGCACCTCGGCTCCGCCCTCCACGAGCAGCGACCGGATCTTCTCGGAGAGCAGCGCGCCGAGGGCGGTGGGCACGTCCACCCGGGGGCCGGGACCGCAGGGCAGCAGCTCCGCCCCCGCGTCTACGAGCGCCGCGGCGCGGTCCGGGTGGGCGGCGAGGCCCGACTCGGTGGTGCAGAGGAGGACGCGGACCCCGTCGTTCCCGAAGATCCGGGCGGCGGGAGGCGTCCGCAGGTTCGAGTCGAAGACCACCCGGATGGGGCTGGGCTCGCCGTCGCCGAGGCGGACCGTGAGGCGCGGGTCGTCGGCCAGGACGGTGCCGACCCCCACGGCGATCGCCTGGTTCCGCGCGCGCTCGTGATGGACGTGAGCGCGCGCCGCCTCCCCCGTGATCCACTTGCTCTCGCCCGCGGCGGTGGCCGTCCGCCCGTCGACGGTCGCGGCGGACTTGAGGGTCACGAACGGCCGTCCGTGGCGACGCTGGACGAGCAGGACCTCGTTCAGCGCCCGGCACTCGTCCTCGAGCACCCCCACCTCGACCTCCAAGCCCGCGTCGCGCAGCTTCTGGATGCCCGCGCCCGAGACCCGCGGGTGAGGGTCTTCCATGCCGACCACGAGGCGACGGACTCCGGACCGCAGGACGGCGTCGGTGCACGGCGGGGTCCGGCCCCAGAAGCAGCACGGCTCCAGGGTGACGTACATGGTCGCGCCCTCGGCGGAGAACCCGATCCGGCGGAGCGCGTCGGCTTCGGCGTGGTCGCCGCCCACCTGGGCGTGCCAGCCCTCGGACAAGACCTCCCCGTCCCTCATGATCACGCAGCCCACCATCGGGTTGGGCCAAGCGCCGCGGCGGCCCTGGCCCGCGAGCTCGAGCGCCCGACGCATGGCGGCGCGGTCGCGGCTGCTCGTGGACGGGGCGTCCATCAACGCGGGGTGCACGTCAACGCTCCCCGTGCAGGGCGACGAAGTCGGCCAGGGACTCGAACCGCAGGAAGACGCTCGCGAACCGCGCGTAGGACACCTCGTCCACCGCCTCCAGCTCCGCGAGCAGGGCCTCGCCGATCGTCGTGCTCGCGGCTTCGCGGTCGCCGGACATCGCCAGCGCCGCGCCGACCCGGTCGACGATCTGCTCGATGACGTCCGTCGGCACCGGCCGTTTGCGACAGGCGGTGCGCAGGGCGTTTCGGACCTTGCCCGCGTCGTAGGGCTGCCGACGGCCGTCGCGCTTCACGATCATGGGCACCACGACCTCGAGCCGCTCGTACGTGGTGAAGCGGTTGCTGCAGTCCTCGCACTCCCGACGACGGCGGATGCTCGCGCCGTCCGGTCCGGGCCGGGAGTCGACGACGCGCGACGCCGTGCTGCTGCAGCTCGGGCAACGCACGCGGTCAGCCTGCGGGCAGCTCGGCGAGGGCCGCGCGGGCCGATCGCAGTCGGTCGGGATAGATCGGGTGACGCGCGCACAGCGCCCCGACGCCCTCGCGGATGCGGGCCTGCCGGGCGGCGTCCGTGGGGTCCTCCAGGACCTCGACGATCCAGCGCCCGATCGTGCGCATGTCGTCTTCCTTCATGCCCCGACTGGTGAGCGCTGGCGTCCCGATGCGCAGGCCGGACGTCACGAACGGCGAGCGTCGCTCTCCGGGCACCGTGTTCTTGTTCACCGTGATGTGGGCGCGACCGAGGGCCTCTTCGGCCTCCTTGCCGGTCGTCTCCGAGTTCAGCAGCGACACGAGCACGAGGTGGTTGTCCGTGCCCCCGCTCACGAGCTCGATCCCGGCGGCCGTCAGGGTCTCGGCCAGGGCTTGGGTGTTGTCGATGATCTGCTTCGCGTAGCCCGCCCAGCTGGGGGCCAGGACCTCCCCGAGCGCGACCGCCTTGGCCGCGATGACGTGCATCAGCGGGCCGCCCTGCATGCGCGGGAAGACGGCCGAGTTCACCGCCCGGATCAGCCGGCGGGGGGACAGGATCAGGCCGCCGCGCGGTCCGCGGAGGGTCTTGTGGGTGGTCGTGGTGACCAGGTCGCAGTGGGGCACCGGGTCCACGTGCAGTCCCGCGGCCACCAGGCCGGCGACGTGCGCGATGTCCGCGACCAGGGCGGCGCCGACCTCGTCCGCGATCGCGCGGAAGGTGGCGAAGTCGATCTCGCGGGGATAGGCCGACGCGCCGCACACGATCACCTTCGGCCGGTGCTTGTGGGCCTGGTCGCGAACGTGGTCGAAGTCGATGCGGCCGGTGTGCGCGCCCACGCCGTACTGCGCGGCGTCGTAGAGCCGGCCCGAGAAGTTCACCGAGCTGCCGTGCGTGAGGTGGCCGCCGTGGCTCAGGTCCATGCCGAGGATGCGATCGCCGGGCTCGAGCAGGACCATGAACGCGGCCATGTTGGCCTGGGCGCCCGAGTGGGGCTGCACGTTGGCGGCCTCGCACCCGAAGATCTGCTTCGCGCGGACCCGCGCCAGGTGCTCGACCTGGTCCACGAACTCGCAGCCGCCGTAGTACCGCTTGTTGGGCAGCCCCTCGGCGTACTTGTTCGTGAGGACGGAGCCCTGCGCTTCGAGCACGGCCTCGGAGACGTAATTCTCCGACGCGATCATCTCGAGGCCGGTCTCCTGACGGACGACCTCGGAGTAGATGGATCGGACGACGGTGGGATCCTGGGCCATCAGAACGGACATCGAGGCTCCTGGCACGTGTACGGGTGGGCGCTCAGGCGCCGGGTTCGATCTTGCCGACCCGGCGGGCGTGGCGGCCGCCCTCGAACTCAGCGGTGAGGAAGGCGTCCACGATCTCGTCGGCGACCTTGAGGCCCACGACCCCCGCGCCCACGCAGCACACCGAGGCGTTGTTGTGGGCGACGATCATGCGGGCGGAGAAGGGGTCCGCCACCACGCCCGCGCGCACGCCCTCGAACTTGTTCGCCGTCATGGCCATCCCCTGGCCCGTGGTGCAGAAGAGCAGCCCGCGGTCGGCCCCGCCGGACTGCACGGCGCGCGCGACGGCGGCCCCGAAGTCCGGGTAGTCGACCGACGCCGAGCCGTGTGTCCCCACGTCCTCGACCTCGTGTCCCGCGTCGCGCAGACGCGCGGCGACGTGGTCCTTGTAGTCGACGCCTCCGTGGTCCGCTCCGATGGCGATGCGCATGACGGGTCCTCTCAGTCGACCGCGGCGAAGGCGAGGCACGCGTTGGTGCCGCCGAAGCCGAACGCGTTGGACAGGACCCGGCGGGGCCGCACCTGCCGCGCCGTGTGGGGCACGTAGTCCAGGTCGCAGGCCTCGTCGGGCGTGTCGAGGTTGATGGTCGGGGGCACCGCGCCGTGCGTGATCGACAGAGCCGCGATGACCGTCTCGAGGCCGCCGGCGGCGCCCAGGAGGTGCCCCGTCATCGACTTGGTGGACGAGACGGCCAGGCGCTTGGCGTGATCGCCGAACACGGCCTTGATGGCGAGGGTCTCGGTGGCGTCGTTGAACGGGGTGGAGGTGCCGTGGGCGTTGATGTATTCGACCGTGTCCGCGGCCCAGCCGGCGTTCGCGAGGGTGCGGCGCATGCAGGCGATCGCGCCCAGACCCTCGGGGTGAGGAGCGGTCATGTGGTGCGCGTCGGAGTTCGCGCTGTAGCCCGCGACCTCGGCGTAGATGCGCGCCCCGCGGGCCTTCGCGTGCTCGTACTCCTCGAGGACCACCACGCCCGCGCCTTCGCCCATCACGAACCCGTCTCGGTCCTTGTCGAACGGCCGCGACGCGCGCGTCGGCTCCTCGTTGCGCGTCGACAGCGCGCGCATGCGGGCGAAGCCGGCCACGCCGATCGGCACGATCGCCGCCTCGGCGCTGCCCGCGATCGCGACCTTCGCGTCTCCGTACTGGATGAGTCGCAGGGCCTCGCCCACCGAGTGATTTCCGGTGGCGCACGCCGAGACGTGGCTGAGGTTGGGGCCTCGGGCACCCAGCAGGATCGACACGTGGCCGGAGGCGAGGTTGATGAGGATGCGGGGGATGACGAAGGGGCTGATCTTCCGGGGGCCGCGGGCGTCGATCGTCAGGATGCCGTTGCACACCGTCTCGAGCCCGCCCACGCCGGAGCCGACGTACACGGCTACGTCGTCCGCGTTCTCGTCGGTGACCTCGAAGCCCGAGTCCTCCACCGCCATGAGCGCGGCGGCCACGCCGAACTGGAGGAACCGATCGAGCTTCTTGACTTCCTTCGGGGCGATCCAGCGGCTCGGATCGAACTCGCGGACCTCGCCCGCGAAGCGCACGGGGTACTCGGAGGCGTCGAACCGGGTGAGGGGACCGATGCCGCTGCGACCTGCCGTGAGGCCGTCCCAGAGCTCGTCGACGCTGTTTCCGAGCGGCGAGACGGCCCCCAGGCCTGTGATGACGACGCGCTTCTTCAAGACGAAAGCTCCTGATGACGGGGGCGCCCCAGAGGGCGCGACGGCGGGGGAGTCTAAGGTCCCTCGCAAGCTGCGTCATCCGGTTCCCGCAAAGGATGGGAAAACGCTGCACGCAGAGCCGGCCGGGCCGAATGGGAGGGGGGTTCACAGACCAGATGGTTGAACCATTCCGATCCGGACGCAGAAAGGCCGGCTCGCCACAGATGACGATCCGGCCTCCTCGAGCGGCGCCTCGCGACGCCGGAACGCTCAGGGGGTGGCGTTCTTGATGTAGGAGACGGCGTCTCCCACCGTGGCGATCTTCTCGGCGTCCTCGTCCGGGATGTCCATCTGGAAGGCTTCTTCCATGGCCATCACGAGCTCGACGATGTCGAGGCTGTCCGCCCCGAGGTCGTCGATGAACGAGGCCTTCAGGTCCATGCCCTTGGCATCGATCTGAAGCTGCTCGGAGATGATGTCGCGGACTCGCGATTCGACGTCCGACACTGGGAACTCCTGGGTTTTCTCTCAACGCTCGCCACCGCCCCCGAATGAGGCCTAAGTGACTGAATTTGTTGAACATTTGCCCTTCCTGGGCGAGGTCGGGGGATTCTACTTCCCCGGAACGGCGTTTACAACCCCGATAGGGGCGCTCATCGAGCCTCGAAGGGCCTCCCGGATTCGATCGGGCAGGTCGGCGCGGGCGAGTCGGTCCGCGAAGAGGATGGCCGAGGCCGTCGCCGCGGCGTCCGCGCCGCCATGCCCGATCACCGCGCTGGCGTCGATGCCGAGGAGCAGTCCGCCGCCTGCGCCCCCCGCCTTGAGGCGGCCGAAGGTCCGGCGCAGCGACCGCCGCATCAGCGCGGCCCCCGCCTTGGCGGCGACTCCGTCCGCGGCGGCCTCGCGCAACAAGCCCAAGGTGTGGCCGAGCACCCCCTCCGCCGTCTTGAGGACCATGTTGCCGGTCCAGCCGTCCGTCACGACGACGTCCACGTCCCCCTCGAGGAGGTCGCCGGGCTCGATGTAACCCGCGAACTCGATGTCGGCGCGCTCCCGGAGCAGGCCCGCGGCGGCGCGGGTGAGGTCCGTGCCCTTGTCGGCCTCCGCTCCGTTGGCGAGGACGGCGACGCGAGGCCGGCCGGTCCCGAACGCTGCGCCCGCCAGGGCCGCCCCCATGACGCCGAACTGGAGGAGGTGCTCGGGCTTGCACTCGGTGTTGGCGCCCACGTCCAGGAGCACGACGGTGCGATCGAGGCCGGGGACGAGCGCCGTGATGGCGGGGCGGAGGACGCCCTCGAGTCGGCGACAGGCGAACATGCCCGCGGCGAGGGCGGCGCCCGAGTTGCCCATGGTGACGACGGCGTCCGCCTGGCCGTTCCGCACGAGCTCGAACGCGACGCGCACGGAGCTGTCCTTCTTGCTCCGGAAGGCGGCGCCGGGAGCGTCGTCCATCTCGACGACCTCGGCGGCATGACGTACGTGGAGGTTGGGGACTACGCCCCCGCGGGTCTTGATCTCTTCGTCGAGGACGGCTTCGTCACCGACCAAGAGAACGTCGACTCCCTCGGCCGCGGCCGCGAAGGCTCCTTCGACGGTGGTGCGGGGGGCGTCGTCCCCGCCCATGGCGTCGAGCGCGACGCGCATGTCTGGGGGACCCGGAGACGGCCCGACGGATCGGGCCGCGGCGGGTCAGACTTCCTGGATCTCGAAGACCGTGCGGCCGCGGTACATGCCGCAGGCCATGCAGACGCGGTGTCGTTCCTTCCAAGCGCCGCAGTCCTCGCAGTGGACGAGGGCGACGTTGAACTTCAGGGCGTCGTGGGCCCGGCGCTTGTTGCGGCGGGTCTTGCTGGTCTTTCGCTTCGGGACTGCCATCGGTCTGCTCCATCCGGGGCCGGCACCCCGTCGTCGGGGTCCGGTACTGCGCCCGGGATCCTGCCCCTGGGCTGGGCCGCGCAATTATGGGGAAGCGCCCGAGGCTGTCAAGACTCGATCAAGGCGTGACGCAGATGGCCGTGGCCTCGGCGGCCACGACCTGGCCGTTCGGAGCTCCGCCCACTTCGCACAACCACCCCGTGGCGGGGCCCCCGTTCACGCTCCCGACGGGCACGGTTCGGCGGACGCGACCCGTGGTGTTGGCCGCGACGTCCTCGCAGCCCCCGCCGATCGCGATGTCCCCCGCGGGACAGGACGCAGTGACCGTCGACACGTTGGCGGCCACGCCGTTGGCGACGGCGACGGTGACGGCTCCGAACGGTCCGGCCGGTCCCTGAGGTCCCTGCGGTCCGGTGGCCCCTTGGGGTCCCGTGGCTCCCGTCGCGCCTTGGGCTCCGGTCGCGCCGGTCGCTCCTTGCGGCCCCTGCGGTCCCTGGGCGCCGGTGGCTCCCGTCGACCCCTGCGGGCCGGTGGTCCCGATCGGGCCTTGGGGACCCGTCGCGCCGGGCGCGCCCTGGGGTCCGGTGTTGCCGATCGGCCCTTGCGGCCCCGTCGCGCCGGTGGCTCCCGCCGCGCCCGGGGGCCCCTGCGCTCCCGTCGCGCCCGCGGCCCCCGTCGCCCCGGTCGGTCCGGGCGGTCCCTGGGGGCCGGTGGCTCCCGTCGCGCCTGCTGCGCCCGCGGCTCCCGTCGCTCCCGTGGGGCCGGCGGGTCCCTGCGGTCCGGTCGCGCCCGGGGGTCCGGCCGGGCCGGGGGGGCCTTCGGGGCCCACGAGGCCGCCGTCGCCGACCCACTCCCCGTCCGCGTCGATGATCGTCTCGCCGTCGATCGCGAGAGAGTCCACGTCGATGTCGCCCGTGACCTCCTCGGCGACCAGCGCGTAGGGCACCGCGCCGACGGCGAACCGGGGGAGCATCTCGGGGTTGCCGTCGACGGTCATGCCCAGGTAGCGGGGACCTCCCCCGAGGAACACCGAGGCCTCCAGCGGCGTCGCCTCGTCGCCGATCGGGGCGTCGAACACGCCCGCCGCGACGACGACCCCGATCGCTTCGTACGTCCACAGCGCGGCCCCGTCCTCGGGGACGTCGTAGATGGCGAACTCGATGTCGATCGTGCCCTCGAACGGGCTGCCGCTCTCGGTCGTGAGGTACCCCTGAAACCGGGAGAAGCCGGGCCCGTCCTGGGCGAACGCGGGCAGCGCCACGAGCAGGGCCACCGAGGCGGCGATGAGGATGCGAGGGGTCATGGAGCGGTTCCTCCCTGGAGCGTCAGCACGCCGTCGGTCGCGGTGGCGGTCGCGGGGGCCGCGCGGGCGCGCACGGTGAGGGTCCCGTCGCTCGCCGTCCCCGCCACCGGGAGGATCCCGTCGGGCAGGGTCCGGGCCGCCCGGGCGGGGGCGCTGTCGTCGTCGTCGGCCGCGTCGTCGTCGTCGGTCGCGTCGTCGTCGTCGGTCGCGTCGTCGTCGTCGGTCGCGTCGTCGTCGTCCACCGCGTCGTCGTCGTTCACGACCGGATCGTCCTCGTCCGAGGCGCAGCCGGGCAGGCAAGCGCACAGCAGGAGGACGGTCAGCGTGAGACGGATCATCGAAGTCGACGTTAGCCCAAGCCGAGGCCGGGGAGTCGCGGGCGCTACTTATCGCCCAGTCGGCCCTTCAGCGCCGCGAGGGCCGACCACCGGTCGTCGACCACCGGGGCGCACGTGCACTCCGCCTCGTTCAGCTCCGCCCCGCAGCCCGGGCAGATGCCCTTGCAGTCGGCGCGGCACAGCGGCTTCGAGGGGAGCGAGAGCATCAACTCTTCGCGCACGATCTCCTGGAGGTCGAGGGTGTCACCCACGAGCTGCGAGCGGTCGAGGTCTCGGTGGCGCAGCTCGATCTCTTCGTCGTCGGCGGCGAGGTTGCGCGCCAGGATCTGGTTGAACGTGCGCTCCACGTCCTCGACGTAGCCCTCGAGGCAGCGCGCGCACACGAGCGGGACCTTGCCGGTCAACGTGCCGCGGATGTCGACCCGCTTCGGCCACGGCTCCACCTGCAGCGAGACGCACCCGGCGAGCGCCCCGGCGCGACCCTCGGCGACCTCCCCCAAGAGGGCGAGCAGGGTCGCGTCACGCGAATCCACCTCCAAGGCGAACCCCGCGTCGGGGATGTCGTCCACCCCCACGCGCCAGCGGGGCTTGGTCACTGCGCGGCCTCCTCGGCGGCCTTCGCGATCGCCACGGCCGCGGCCACGCGCGCGAGCGTCTTCTCGCGGCCCAGGGCGTCGAGCGTCTCGTGGATGCCGGGGGAGACCTTCGTGCCCGTGACGGCGACGCGCAGCGGCTGGGCGACCTTTCCGAGCGTGAGCTCGAGCCCCTCGGCGACGCCCGCGAGCGCGCCCTCCAGGGTCTCCTCGCTCCACTCTCCGAGGGCCGTGAGGGCCACGAGCGCCGCCTCGAGCTGGGGCCGCGTCGCGCCCTTGAGGAACTTCTTCCTTGCCTTCTCGTCGTAGACCACGTCGTCGGCGTCCGCCCAGTAGAAGCGGCCGTTGACGACGAGCTCCTGGAGCGTCTTCGCGCGCTCCTTGAGGGTGTCGATCCGACGCGCGGTGAGGGCGACATCCGCCTGCGCCGGGAGCCCCGCGGCGGCGATGCGGGGGGCGATCCGACGCCCGAGCTCCGCGGAGTCCATGTTCGTGATCCAGGTGGAGTTCAGCCACGTGAGCTTCTCCGCGTTCCACACCCCCGCCGACTTGCCGATGCCCGCCACCGAGAACGCCTCGAGCAGCTCGTCGCGCGTGAAGACCTCCATGTCGCCGTGCGCCCAGCCGATGCGCGCGAGGAAGTTCACCATCGCCTCGGGCAGGTACCCCTCGTCGTCGTAAGCCATGACGTTCGTGGCGCCGTGCCGCTTGCTCAGGCGCTTCTTGTCCGACCCCAGGATCAGCGGCACGTGGGCGAAGCGCGGAGGAGCGAAGCCGAGGGCGTCGTAGATGTGGATCTGCTTCGGCGTGTTGGCGAGGTGGTCGTCGCCCCGGAAGACGTGGGAGATCTTCATCAAGACGTCGTCCACGACCACCACGAAGTTGTAGAGGGGGTCGCCGTTGGTACGCACGATCACGGGGTCGCTGAACTCCACGTTCCGGAACACCACGCGGCCCCGGATCATGTCGTCCACGACCGTCTCGCCGTCGCGCGGCGTCTTCAGCCGGATGACGTACGGGGCGCCGTCGGCGTGATCCGCGTCGGCCTTGTCGCGGCAGGTGCGGTCGTACCCGGGGCGCTTGCCCGCCGCCTTCGCCGCCTCTCGCTTCGCGGTCAGCTCCTCCGGCGAGCAGGTGCACTTGTAGGCCCCGCCCCCCGCCAGGAGCTGCTCGACGTAGGTCCTGTAGATCGCCCGTCGCTCGCTCTGGAAGTACGGCGCGTACGGCCCGCCCGCCTCGGGGCCCTCGTCCCAGTCGATCCCGAGCCACCGGAGGCCGTCCAGGATGGCCTGCACCGACTCCATCGAGGACTTCTCGGCGTTGCTGTCCTCGATGCGCAGGAGGAACGAGCCCCCGTGCTTGCGGGCGAGGAGCCAGCAGAACAGGGCCGTGCGGGCCCCGCCGATGTGGAGGTACCCGGACGGGCTGGGGGCGAAGCGGAGGCGGGGAGCGTGCATGGGTCCACCCGGGCGGGCCGACCCCGGGGCGGGGTGGGCCGGGCGCGAAAGCAGTAGACTGAACGGGAAGCGGCGCCTTGTACCGCGCCGCGTCGGGAGCGTCAATGAAGCGCCTCAGCCCCGTTCTCGGCGTCGTCGCCGCGAGCCTCGGTCTCCTCGCCGCGGGCTCGGCGCAGGCGTTCGTGCTCGCGGACACCTGCGGCCACCTCGAGCCCGGCTGCCCGATCCTCCACTGGGAGACGGACGGGGACCCCATCCCGTTCCGCCTCCAGCACGACGGCTCCCGGGACATCAGCTTCTGGTCCTTCGAGACGCAGGTCCGCGTCGCCTTCGACACCTGGGCCCAGGTCCCCACCGCCGACGTGGACTTCCTCGAGGGCGGCCTGTTCATGGGCGAGGCCCGGTACCAGGACATCGATGTGGAGGAGCTCGACCGCGAGTCGGTCCTCTTCTTCGTCGAGGAGGGGTGGGCGCCCCGGGCGCCGGAGGTGATCGCGCTGACGTCGATCACGTTCGGAGAAGGCGGGAAGATCCTCGACGCCGACATCGGGTTCAACGCCGACGACTGGTTCTTCACCGTGGGCGACGAGCTCGTGCAGGTCGACTTCCTGAGCATCGCGGTGCACGAGGTGGGGCACTACCTCGGGCTGGACCACAGCGAGGACGAGGCGGCGACGATGCACGCGTCCTACGACGAGGGGGACACGTCCCTGCGCAGCCTCACGGACGACGACCGGGGGGGGGTGGCGGCGCTGTATCCCTGCGCGGACGTCCCGTGCGTCGGCGACGTGGGGCCCGGCTGCTCGACCCTCGGGGAGGCGGGCCCTCGGGGCCTGCTCGCGGCGCTCTGCGGGCTCGTCTTCCTCGGCCTCTCGTTCGGGGGGCGTCGGCGCCGCGCCGGACGCTCGGCGGCGCTGCTCGGCGGGCTGATCCTGCTCCTCCCGTTGCCGACCACCGGCTCCGTCGTGGAGGCGCTGGACGTGGACCGACTCGGCGCGCGCGCGGACGTCGTGTTGAGGGCGACGGTGGCCGAGGTGACCCCCTACCTGGCGGGCGCGGTGCGCAGCGAGATCGTGCTCGACGTCTCCGAGAGCTGGAAGGGGCTCGCCCCGGGCGTCGTGGTGCTCGACCAGCCCGGGGGCCTGCTGCCCGACATCGGCACCGTCGTGTTCGGGATGCCTCGCTTCGAGGCGGGTGAGGACGTGGTCGTCTACCTCCGCTGGCCCGAAGGGGGGGAGCCGCAGGTCCTCGGGCTCGCGCAGGGCAAGTTCGTGGTGGATGACGACGGGTCCGTGCATCGGGACCTCGCCGGCCTGTCCCTCGCGAGGGTGTCCGGAGCCGCGGCCCGGACGAAGGACCTGCCGGGGGGCGTCGACGAGCTCCGCCTCCGCGTGGCCGACTAGGCCCCCCCCGCGCGGTCCGTCAGCCGCCTTCGTCCACCAACAGCGCGCCCCCGGGGCCCGGTCGCAGCACGGCCTTGCCCACGGCGCTCACGTCCAACATGCGGAACGCGGCGGGGAGCTTGCGCTGCACGCTGCGGGCCTCGGAGATCGAGGCTGCCTGCCAGCGGGCGAGGGCCCGTCGTCGACGGTCGAGGAGGTCGACCTCCGCGTCGATGTCTCCGAGCTCTTGGAGCGCGGGCGCGAGGCTGCGCAGCTCCGCGGCGGCCTCGTCCAGTCGGGACCAGCGCTTGCGGTTGATGGCGTCGACCGCGAGCAGGGACCCCCGGGCCGCGACTCGGGGCGGGGCCAGGTCGTGGGCCTCGGCCGGTCGGGACGGGGGCGCCACCGGGGCGGCGTAGTCCCATCGCAGCACGGCCTCCAGATCGCCGACGTCGTCGTCGCGGAGCTCCAGGGACGTGAGGCGGACGACCCGCTGCTGTGCGTAGAAGGCATCCAGGAGGGGAGGGAGGTCTTCGCGGTCGCCCCGCACGGAGAGCGTCCCCGCCACGGTGCCGAGGATGTCGCCCCGCCGCACGGTGCCCAGCCGCAGGTCGAGCTTCTCGAGGCCCGCCGTGTCCACCATGAACTCGAGGGTCCCGCGGACGGGGCCGTCGTCGTCCGGGCCCAAGTGGAGGACGGCGAGCTCTTCGGCCTCGCCGCGCCGGGCCTCGAGGGTGGCTCGGGCCTCCCCCGCGCGCTCCAGGCGCCGCTTCGCCTCCGTCGTGCGCTCGACGGCCACCACCTGCGCCGCGTCGAGCAGCCGGCGCTGACGCAGGGTGGACATGCCGAGGGCGAGCACGCCCGCGATGAGGAGCAGCGCGGAGATCCCCACGACGAGGCTCCGTCGCACCCAGCGCGGGAGGGGAGGGGCGGCCCCCTCGGGGGCGGCGGCGGACGGCTCGATCACGCGGCGGGTTCTACCAGAGCGCGGGGGGGGCGACGGCCGCGGGGACGACGTCCGTCTCTGCTACAACCCAGCCCCGTGAGCACCTCTTCCCCGCTCGTCGATCGACTCCTCGCCGGCGACATCCGGGCCCTCTCCCGCCTGATCACGCGCGTGGAGGATCGGGACGCCGACGTGCTCGGCCTCATGGAGCGCCTCTGGTCGCACCGGGGGTCGGCTCGCATCGTCGGGGTCACGGGCCCTCCCGGGGCGGGCAAGTCGACGTTCGTGGACCGCGCCATCCGTCGCTGGCGGGCGGCGGGCGACCGGGTGGCGGTGCTGGCCGTGGACCCCTCGTCGCCATTCACGGGGGGCGCGATCCTCGGCGATCGCGTGCGGATGCAGGCTCACGCCGCGGACCCGGGCGTGTTCATCCGCTCCCTGGGGACCCGCGGCCACCACGGGGGGCTCACGCGCACGACCCTGGAGGCGGCCGTCCTGTGCGCCGCCGCGGGGTTCCCGCGTGTGCTCGTCGAGACCGTCGGCGTGGGCCAGACCGAGCTGGAGGTGGTCGGCCTCGCGGACATCGTCCTCGTGCTCCTCGTGCCCGAGGCGGGCGACGTGATCCAGACGCTCAAGGCGGGCCTGCTCGAGGGGGCCGACGTCTTCGCCGTGAACAAGGCCGACCGACCGGGCGCGGACGTGCTGGTGCGCGAGCTGCGTCTCCTCGGGGAGGAGCGGGCCGCCTCGGGCGAGGTCGACGTCCCCGTGTTCTCGGTCTCTGCTCACACCGGCGCGGGCCTCGACGACCTGTTCGCGGTCCTCGAAGAGCGCACCGACCCCGGGGCCCCGGTGACCCGCCGCCGACTCTCCCCCCGCGCCCTCACGGCGCGGATCGTCGCCCAGGAGCGGGCCGAGGCCGTGCGTCGGCGGGCGGAGGCCGCCCTCGCCCCCGGAGGCAGCCACGAAGCCGTGGGCGAGGCCCTCGACGCGGAAGCCACCAACCCGTACGCCGCGGTGCGGGCGCTGCTCGATGCAGGTCTCTAGATCCCGCGCGGGGGTGGCGGCCTTGACCGTCGCGCTGACGATCGGCTGCCCCGCCGCCCGGCAAGCCGAGCCGACGGCCTCGGGGGGCCTCGGCGAGCCCGAACCTCGGGCCACCGTGGACGTGCGCCCCTTCCGTGATGAGCGCGCGTGGACCGACGAAGACGCCGGGCTGCGGGTGAACCTCCCCGAGGGATGGCTCAGCCGGTCGGGCGAGGGCGCGGCGCTGCTCGAGGCCCGCGGGCCGGACGGGATCGACTTCGTGCTCCGGCGGTGGGACGGGTCCGCGGAGTCGCTCGAGGGCATCGCCGCGGACCGAGTCGGCTGGCTCTCGGAGGGCCCTTACGGGCACGTCGCGGAGATCGCGGACTCGCCGCCTTGGGTGCACTCGCGCCCGTCGGGCCGCGACGATCGGGAGCTCGAGCTGGGCTGGCACTTCTCCGTCGACGGGCGCGGCTTCTCGCTGGTGGCGACCGTCCCTCGGGTGGACTTCGAGGCGGGCCTGCGCCGCGTCTCCGAGGTGCTGGACGCCCTGGAGCCCACCCGATGATCCGCCTCGCGTACCTCGCCCTCGCCCTGGCCCTCGTGGGGTGCGCCGGCCTCGAGCAGGCCCGCAAGGACGCCCTCGCCGCGGACGCGCTGTGGACCTGCCGCTGCGCGGTCGCCGGCGTCGCGGCCGGGCGCAGCGCCCCCGACGGTCCCGAGCATCTCTGGGTGGCGGCCGGGCGGGAGATCCTGCGCCTCGACCCCGACGGGACCGCCGAGACCCTGTGGACGGCCCCCCCGTTCAGCGAGGTGATCCGCTTCGAGGCCCTCGATCTCGACGCGGATGGGGTGGACGAGTGGGTGGTGGTGCTGGACGTCGGCAACGTGCGCGGCGAGGTGATCGAGGTCGTGGACGGGGCGCGTCGTCGTCGCGGCAAGGCGTACGCGGGGTGGCTCCGGGCCTGGTCCGGGGAGGGCGGGCCCATGGTCTTGGGCCAGAGGGCAGGGGGCGACCGACCGTACTGGGGCACCGTCTCCCGGCTCGGCCTCGACGACCAGGGGCGCTGGCAGCCCGTCGAGGGCGGGCCGGACTATCCCCCGCGGGTCGGGATCTTCGATCCCTTCACGCTCGCGGACGCGCCGGGTCGCAGGTTCGGGCTGCGCGAGGACGGGCGCGTGGTGGAGTACGGCCCGGTGACCGGCCTCGCGTCCCCCGAGCAGTGGGTCTCGGACGGCCGCCCCGTGGGGCGCCCCGTGGAGGTCGAGCGGACGTTCCGCTCGGTCCTCGGCGAGGAGGAGGAGTCCGTGGTTCGGCTCCCGCCCCCCGTGGTGGCGCGCCCCGGCGGCGGAGCCCTGGTCGTCGCGGGCACCCCCGCGGCCGTGGCGGTGTTCGAGGACTTCGTCGTGCATCGAGGCGGCGAGGTCCGGGCCATCTCGGCCGCCCCGGACCGCGGCGCGACCTGGGGGGTGCGCACGCCGGTCGTGGGGCGCGCCATCACCGCCGCGACGCCCTGGACCCCCGCCGGGCGCACGGTCTGGGCGGCCGGGGTCTGGACGCGTGCGCCCCAGGAGTTCGGACCGCCCGAGTCCCGCGTCCTCCTGTTCGATCCGGCGACGGGTGATCCGGTGGATCGCGCGGCGCTCGCGGGCCCCGAGCGCAGGTGGCCCGAGGCCGTGGACGCGCTCCCCCCGGCTCGGCCGGACGCTCCCACGGAGGTACCCTGAGCTCCTCATGAAGCGCCCCGCACTGCCGATCGTCGCCGTCGTCGTCCTCATCCTCGTGGTCGCTGCGCTCCTGCGCGGGGGCGGCGAGCCCAGTCACCTGGTCGTGGTGAGGTTCGACCCGCGCCTCGCCCGCGCCGAAGCACCAGGCACCTCGACACCTCGGCTGGACGCCCTCGCCTCGACCGGCGCCACCCTCGCCTGGCCCGCCCGAAGCGACGCCCTGCAGGGGGAGCTCGAGGGGCTCGCCGCCCGGCTGGAGGCCGACGAGTGGACCGTGCTGGTGGGCAACGTGCTCGACGTCGCCCTGACCAACGCCGCCGCCGCGAAGGAGCGGGGAGACCCCGGCCCCTACTTCCTCTACTTGAACCTCGCGGCGAGGGATCGCGCCGACCTGGGCGCGATCGTGGGGCGCGTCATCGACGGGCTGGCCGCCATCCTGCCCCCGGCCGAGACGGTCTTCGTCGTCGTGGATCCGACGGGGGCGGCGGTCGTGGGGCACGGGCCCGGGGTGAGCGGCAGCTCCGATCCGGCGGGGGACGCCGCGAGCGTGCGGGCGTCGATCGAGGGCTGGGCGGGGCTCTGAGCCCTCGGCCGATCAGGCCCGCTCGTGCTCGGCGCGGCGGCGTCGGCCCACGAAGACGACCAGCGGGAGCACCCACAGCGCCTGAGACGGGTGCGCCCGCACCACGACCCGACGACGGGTGATCTGCGCGCCGCTCTCGTCCACCGTGACCCGCCACTTGCCGCGCAGGGTGCGGACCGCGGTGAATCCGCACGCGGTGCAGCCGACGTCCTCGGGTTGCTGAGAGGCCTCGCCGCTGCAGCCCTGCTCCTGGAGGCAGCCCTCGACGTCCGAGCAGCCGGCGTCTTCGCACCCGCCGCATGCGCCGCCCTCGCCGGTGCAGTCGCCGCACCCGGAGTCGGCGCCGCAGTCGTCGCAGCCGCCGGAGTTCACCCCGCCCGTGGTCTGGCCGAGCAGCGCGTAGCCCGCGAGCCAGTCGAGGAGGTCGCCCTGGGCCATGAAGTCGAGGGAGACGAGGCCCAAGCCGAGGGCGGGCTCGGCGGGGGCGGAGTCGTCGTCGTCCGCCGGCGCGGAGTCGTCGTCGTCGCCGCCGCCGAAGGTGGGGATGGCGAAGGTGATGCCCTCGAGCAGCGAGCCCGCGAAGTTGTCGATCGCGAACGACAGGAAGTTCGGGAAGTTGCTCTCGAGGCGCTCGTTCAGATCCGGGGCGATCTCGTTGTAGGTCACCCGGGGGTTCATGTCGTCGAGGTCGAGGTCGATGCCCAGGGCGAGGGAGCCGAGGGAGTCGATCTCCACGTCCAGGCCCGCCCCCACGTCGATCGTGACCATCGCGAGGCGCGCGAAGCGGTCCTGCATCCACACGTAGAACTCGAGGCCGAGCTCGGGGGCGGCGATGTCGATGTCGTTGGAGCCGTCGAAGGAGATCGTCGGCGGCGCGGCGGGGAGCGTGCGGAGGAGCATCGGCACCTCGCCCATGGGGAAGAGCTCCGCGAGCCGCGCCTGGATCGCCAGGTCTTCCTCCGTATTGCCGGCCGCGCCCAGCAGGAGGGGGAGCAGCTCGGTGGTGAGACCCAACGTGGGGATCTCGTCGATGAGGAAGCACATCGCGCCGCTGCGCCACACCTCGTACAGCGCCTGGTTGCCGAAGTCGTCCGACAGCAGGAGGCCGGCGTGGTACTCGTCCTGCGAGCCCGGGATCGTGGCCGTCATGGCGGGCAGGCCGGACGGCGTGGTGCCGGGGCCGGGGTAGGCCTCCAGGAACGGCTCGATGCAGCGACCGTCCGCGGCGAGCAGCTCGCCCTGCATCACCAGGCGGACGCCCTCGTCCTCGTGATGGACGGCGCTCGGCTCGATCGCGTACTCGAGCTCCGAGTCGAGGAGGTCGACCGTGTCGGAGAGCCACAGCGCCGTGCTCTCCTCCGCGACGGTCGTCTCGAGATCGGCGATCGCGTCGGTGATCTGAGTCTCGATGTCGCCGATCACCTGACCCACGATGAGGTCGAAGATGTTCAGCCCGAGCGTCGACAGGAACTCGTTGAACTCGCCGAGCGCGCAGCCGGTGAGGTGGATCTCGTTGGCCAGGGCGTCCTGGATGTTGTGGCTGAGCTCGCCGGCGTCGAGCAGCAGGGCGTCCTCGCCCGCCTCGTTGAGGCCCACCGAGAGCGTCAGGGGGATCGCCAGCTCGACGCGGGCGGGGTCCGTGTAGAGGTCGCAGGCGTAGTCGAAGCCGCCGCAGATGCCGTTCTCGCTGATGATGTCGACGTCCGCCTGATGCGCCTCGTCGTTGAGCCACACCCACACGTTCACGAGCAGGGTGATGTCGTCCGTCGTCGCGTTCGCCTCGATGCTCTCGAAGAGCGTGTGCACCTCGAGGTTGTGCATGTAGACGGTGATCTGGCAGACGGGCGCGCCGAAGAGGTACTGGTCGACGATCGTCTGCCCCGGGATCGACCCGATCACCAGGTCCGGCGGCAGGAAGGTGACGACCTCGTCGATGACGAACTCGAAGCCGGCCTCGGTGATGTCGGCGGACAGGGCCTCCACGATCGGATCCGCGGACGCGGGGCCGACGCTCGCGAGGGCGCAGGCCGCGGTGAGGGCAGCGATTCGGGCGTGCTTGGTGACCATGAGCGGGCTCCGCAGGCGGCCTTGGGGAGGGCCGACGGTCGCGAACTCTACCAGTCCGTCTCGCGCGCGCGGCGGGCACCTTGGGGGCCGCTCCCCGGCTGTTAGGCTCGGCGCCCTTTCCGCCCGGAGTCTCCATGATCGCCCGCCTCGGCGTCGTCTTGAACGCCATCGCCCGCCGCTGGGTCCCCGACCCGTTCGTCCTCGCCGTCGGGCTGACGTTCGTGGCCGCGCTGCTCGCCCTGCCCCGCCTGGAGTGGCAGCCCATGGCCGTCGTCGACGTGTGGATCGACGGCAGCGGCGACGGCAAGGGCCTGTGGAACCTGCTCGCGTTCGGGATGCAGATGTGCCTGATCCTGGTGACGGGGCACGCCCTGGCCCAGACCAAGGCCGTCCGAAGCGTCATCGAGCGGCTCGCCCGACTCCCCGCGGACACCTCGGCGGCGGTCATGCTGGTGTCCGTCGTGGCGATGACGCTGGCGTACGTGAACTGGGGGCTGGGTCTCATCGGCGGCGCGCTGCTCGCCCGCGAGGTCGGTCGCGTGGCGCGACGGGACGGTCGTCCGCTGCACTACCCCCTCGTCTGCGCCGCCGGCTACTGCGGCCTGCTCGTGTGGCACGGCGGCTTCTCCGGCAGCGCGCCCTTGATGTCCACCACGGAGGCGGGGCTCACCAAGATCCTGGGGGACGAGCTCGCGGCCCAGGTCGGCGTCCTGCCCCTGGGCGTCACCGTCGGCTCGACGCTGAACCTCGTGGTGACCGTGGCCTGCCTGGTGGTGGTGCCGCTCGTGCTCAGCGCCCTCGTGCCCAGGGACGAGGCATCGTTCGTGGAGGCGCCGCCGGAGATCGACGACCCCGAAGAGGAAGAGGAAGCCCCGCGGGAGGGCTTCGCGGGTGCCTTGGACCGGTCACCGTTCGTGGTGGCGGTGCCGGTGCTGCTGGGGACCGCCTGGTTGGTGAGGTTCTTCCTGGACGGAGGCTTGGCCCGCCTGGACCCGAACGTCGTGAACCTCACGATGCTCACCGCCGGCCTGGTGCTGCACGGCTCGGCCCGGGCGTACGTGCAGGCCATCGATCGGGCCGTGCGCGGCTGCTCGGGGATCATCCTCCAGTTCCCGCTCTACGCCGGGATCATGGGGATCATGGCGGGGTCGGGCCTCATCGAGGCGGCGGCCGAGAAGCTGGTGGGGCTGGGCCCCGGGGCGCTGGCGGTGGCGACCTTCTACCTGGCCGGCCTCGTCAACCTCTTCGTGCCGAGCGGCGGGGGGCAGTGGGCGGTGCAGGGCCCGGTGGTGATGGACGCGGCGCTCCAGGCCGGCGCGGAGCCGGGGCGGGTGCTGATGGCGCTGGCGTACGGCGACCAGTGGACGAACATGATCCAGCCCTTCTGGGCCCTCCCGCTGTTGGGCATTTGTCGGGTCTCGGCGGGGGCGCTGATCGGATACACGGCCGTCGTGCTTCTGGTCGCGCAGGTGCTGTTCGTGCTCCCGCTCCTGATCGTGTGACGTCGGGACCCGCCGGGAGGTGAAGCGGGGCTTGCGTTCGGCACCTCCCGATTGGTAATGACCTCCGGTCGCGCGTGTCCGCGCAGCGCCGAGATCCGGCACCAGGAGAGCCCCGACCCATGAAGGTCTGTCCCATCTGCCAGTCCACCTACGAAGGCGCGGTGGATTTCTGCTTCAAGGACGGCGCTCCGCTCGATGAGATGGACGAGGGCGCGGGCGTCGCCGACCCCGCCGAGAGCACGTTCGACGGGCTCCAGGACGAGCTGGAGCCGCCGGACGCGATCAGCCTCAGCAACCTCCCCGCCATCGACGACGCCGACCTGCCGAGGTCCGCGGACCTCGGACCGTCGGGCGACGCTGTCGCCGGGGACGCCCCGTCGCGTCCCTCCGAGCCGGGGGTGCCCGACCCCTTCGGGGGCGATCTCTACGACGCCCCGGACGCCGAGGCCTCCCACGCCGACCTGCCCGCGGTGAGCGGGCTCGACTTCGCCGCCGAACACGCGACGGAGCCCATGGCCTCGTTCGGATCCGACACCGGCGCGAGCCCGGACGAAGAGACCATCGAGGCGAAGAGCGACGCGGCTCCGGCGAAGCCCGAGCCTGCCGAGAAGGAGGCTGCGCCGGCCCCGAAGAAGGCCGCTCCGAAGAAGGCCCCCCCGAAGAAGGCCCCCCCGAAGAAGGCCGCCCCGAAGAAGACGGCGCCGGCCGTCTCGGCCCGGAAGGCCCCGGCTCCGCCCGCGCGCACCGGCCGCGCGGCTCCGGACGACGCAGACTCCGGCCCCGGGAAGATGGGCATCCTCCTCGGCGTCGCGTGCCTCGCGCTGGTCGGGTTCATCGTCTTCATGCTCTTGAACAAGGGCGGCGATCCCCAGACCACCACGCCGCCCGCGCCTGCCACGACCACCGCGCCGACCACGACGGCCCCCGCCCCCACGGCCACGGCCGTCGCCCCTCCGGAGGCCACCCCGGAGGAGGTCGAGGCCTCCCCGGAAGAGGGCGACGGGTCAGCGGACGCCGAGACCCCCGCCGAGGTCGAACCGGCGGGTGAAGCGACCCCCGAGGACGGGGCGTCCGAGCGGCCGACTCCCGCGCCCGTGGCCGCGCAGCCGACCCCGCGGCCCGTCCGTGAGCCCACGCCGGAGTCGTCCGAGCCGCCGTTCCAGGTGCAGCCCACGCCGCGCCCGGAGCCCACGCCGCGCGCGCAGCCGACTCCTTCGCCCACCCCCCGGCCGCAGCCCACCCCGTCGCCCACGCCCGCGGCCCAGCCGACGCCCGCTCCGACACTCGGCGGCGGCAGCGCGGCGAACCCCTGGGGCGCCCCCGTCGCCTCCAACGGCACGATCGCCGTCTCCACCACCCCGTCGGGCGCGCGTGTGTCGGTGGACGGCAAGACCTACGGCTCCGCCCCGACGCGCGTCGAGCTGCCCCTGGGTGACCACACGATCCGCGTGGAGGCCGACGGGTACAAGACCGCCACCCGGTCGGTGAAGCTGCAGACCACGAAGGTCGTGACGGTGGACGTGGTGCTCGAGGCGAGCGCCCCCGCCCCGGCCCCCGCCGCGGTCGTCGGCACCCTCAACGTGGTCACGACGCCCACGAGCGCGATGCTCTACCTGGACGGCGTCGCGAAGGGCCGCACCCCCATCAGCGTCTCCGTGACGCCCGGCGTGCACGAGTTCAAGTTCCAGGCCGAAGGCAAGCCGCCTCAGAGCATCCAGCACAACGTGCAGATCCAGGCCGGTGAGACGAAGACCAAGGTCTTCCAGCTCCAATAGCCCCGAATCCGAGCGCGCCGCGAGGCGCCGCGCAGGATTGCGCCCAAGGAACCCGAAGGGTTCCCGTCTTCCAGCTCCAACAGAGCCCGGAGGGTTGCCCGACCCTCTCGGGGGGCGGGCGCTCTCCCGCTAGAACCGCCCGATCATCAGCAGCGCGGCTCCGCGGCGGCCGTCCGGGCCCGCGAGCGGCGTGAGCGTGAGCGCGGGCGGCGGCACGATGCGGCCGGCGGCGGGGGTGCCCTCGGCGGCCCGACGACGCACCGCCAGGCCGATGAGCCCGGCCGCTTGGTTCCAGCCCACGACGAGCCCGTAGGCCGAGCCCAGGGCGGGCCCGGCGAAGGCCTCGGGTGTCCGCGCCTTGGTCCCGATCAAGTAGATCGCGGCCCACGCCGATCCGACGCCCCCCACGAGCGCCGTGAGAAACGCCGGCAGGTCCTCGTTGACCGCGCCGTTGAGGCCGGGGACGGGCGCGAAGCCCAGGGCGATCGTCCGCAGCAGCTCCTCATCCGTCGTGCTCGCGACGGCGGGCGTCGTCTCGGCCGCGGTCGGCTCGGGCTGGACGGTCGGGTCCGCCGCCTTCTCCGCCGCCTTCTCCGCCGCCTTCTTCGCCGCCTTCTCCGCCGCCGGCTCGGCCGCCGCGACGTCGGCCGGAGCGAAGCGTGCGGCGGCTGCGGCCGGGACGTCGATCTCGGGGCCGTAGGCGAGCGCCCTGAACGCGGCCCCGAGGGCACCGGCGGCGTGCTCCGTCGCGTCGGCCCCGGCGATCGAAGATCCGGACCCGATCTGCGCCCCGCCCGCGGCCACGTAGCCCGTGAGCGTGATCGTCGCGACCCCGTCCGCCAGGCTGAGCGACGGCACGATGAGTCGCGTCCTGCCCGCCTTCACGGCCAGCGGCGCCAGACACTCGACCTTGCCCGCGCACCCGAGCAGCTCGAAGCCGCCTCCTCCCAGCGCCTCCTCCCAGGCCGTGGGCCCCGAGGTGGTGGTGTGGGGGATGAGGGCGACGGCGTCGGCCAGCCACCCGTCGATCCGCGCGGCCACGGCGCGGGCGTCCAAGTCCTTCGCCTGCACGGGGGCGATCGCGATCCCGAGGGCGGGCTGGCCCTCCACGGAGGCCTGATCGCTCACGCCGATGTCTGCGAGCAGCGCGTACGGGACCGTGGCGATGCCCTGGGGGACGCGTAGAGTCATCCCCTCGGCCCCGCTCTCGAGCACGACGCCCAACAGGGTCCGCCCGTCCGACAGCTTGAACGCCCGGTACTCGGTCTCCTGGGCGCTCGCGGGGGCGGCGGTGGCGAGGGAGAGCATCGCCGCCGAGAGCAGCAGCCGAGGGGTCCGCATCAGGTCGAGTCCTCCACGCACCCCCCCATTCTACGGCGACGCCACTAGAATCCGCCCGCCATGAGCGATTCCGTCCCCACGCTGCGCCTGGATACGAGGCACGCCGCCCGCGCGCCCCTCGATGATCAGGTCCCCCAGCTCGACGCCGCGCTGGACGCGCTGCTGGCCCGGCAAGCCTCCGGGACCGCGGGGTTCCTGACGCTCGACGCCGACGCTTGGGGCCTGCCCGACGCGGTCGCCCTCGGGTCCACGCTCGCCGACCGCGCCGACGTGCTCTTCGTGGTGGGGATCGGCGGCTCGGCCCTGGGCGCCCGAGCGCTGGAGACGGCCCTCGGATCCGTCGACGTCGCCCGTCGCCTCGCGGTGCTGGACACCGTGGATCCCGCGTACGTCGCGCCGCTCCTGGACGCGGTGGATCCCGCCCGGGCCGCCGTCGCGGTCATCAGCAAGTCGGGCGGGACCATCGAGACCGCGGCGCTCTTCCGACTCCTCCTGCCGTGGCTCCGACGGGCCTCGGACTGGCGCGACCGCCTCGTCTTCGTCACCGACCCCGAGCGCGGGCTGCTGCGTCCGCTCGCGGATGCCTGGGGCCTCGCGACCCTGCCGGTCCCGCCCGACGTCGGCGGCCGCTTCAGCGTCCTCACCGCCGTCGGCCTGCTCCCGGCCGCCTTCCTGGGAGTCGACACCGCCGCCCTCTTGGAGGGCGCTCGGCGGATGGCCGACGCGTGCGTCACCCGCGCCCTCGAGACCAACCCCGCTTGGCGATTCGCGGCGGTCCACGACCAGTGGTGGCCGGACGCGGACGTCACGGTCTTCTATCCCTACTGCGAGCGTCTCCGAGGCATGGGCGAGTGGTTCCAGCAGCTCTGGGCCGAGTCTCTGGGCAAGCCCCGGCCCGGCGCCGCCCCCTACGGCTGGACGCCCGCCGCCCACCGCGGCCCGACGGACCAGCACTCCCAGCTGCAGATGTGGCAGGAGGGCCCCGCCGACCGAATCGTCACCTTCGTGGGCGTGGACGACCCCGGCGTCGATCTCGGCCCGCTCCCCCTGGACGGGCCCGAGCACGCCGTGGTCCCGGCGCTGGCGGACGTCACCCTCCGCCGGCTCCTCGACGCCGAGCGGCTGGGCACGGCCGCCGCGCTCATCACGGCCGGCCGTCCCGCGATCGACCTCCGCCTCCCCGCCGTCGACGCGGCCTCCCTGGGCGAGCTGATCGTCTTCCTGGAGGCGGCGACCGCGTTCGCGGGCCTGCTGCGCGACATCGACCCCTTCGACCAGCCCGGCGTGGAGCTGGGCAAGCGCGTCACCAAGGCCTTGTTGGCCGAGGGCCTTCCGGATCGCTCGGAGGCCGTCGGCTTCGACTGGGCCCTCGACGTGCTGGCCCGGCGCGGGGACGAAGACGCCGGGTGACGGTCGAGCCCACCGTCCGGGTCCTCTCGGGGTCGCTGATCAACAAGATCGCGGCGGGCGAGGTGTTGGAGCGCCCGGCCTCCGCGGTGAAGGAGCTGCTCGAGAACAGCATCGACGCCCAGGCCACCCGCATCCGCGTCGAGCTGGCAGCGGGGGGGCGCTCGCTGCTCCGGGTGGTGGACGACGGCGTGGGCATGAGCCGGGTCGACGCCGTGCTCGCGCTCAAGCGCCACGCGACCTCCAAGATCCGCACCGACCAGGACCTCTTCGCCATCCGCACCCTGGGCTTCCGGGGCGAGGCGCTCCCGTCGATCGCCGAGGTGTCGCGGTTCGAGATGGACACGGGGCGTCGGGACGAGCCCGTCGGCACGCACCTGCTCGTGGACGGGGGCGAGGTGCGTCGGGTGGAGGACGCGCCGAACCCGGGCGGGACCGACATCCGCGTCCGCCGGCTCTTCTTCAACACCCCCGTGCGCCTCAAGTTCCTGAAGACGCCGCGCACCGAGATGAACCACGTCACGCAGGCCGTGACGCGCCTCGCCATGGCCCACCCGCACGTCGGGTTCGAGCTCGTCTCGGACGGCCGAAAGGTGCTGGACGTCGCCCCGTCGGACGACCTGGAGGGGCGGCTCGCGGGCCTGCTCGGCCGCGGCGTGGTGGGCTCGATGCACCCGTTCGAGGCCGACGCGGCGGGGCTGCGCGCCGAGGGGATGGTCTCGGACCCCACGCTCCATCGGTCGAGCAACGCGGGCGTGCACGTGTTCGTGAACGGCCGCTACGTCCGCGACCGCACCCTCATCGCCGCCGTCCTGAGCGCGTACAAGCCGTACCTGCCCCGCGGTCGTTACCCCGTGGCGGTGCTGTTCGTCGACGTGCCCGCCGACCGGGTCGACGTCAACGTGCACCCCGCCAAGACGGAGATCCGCTTCCGGGACGGGCGACGGCTCTACCGGTTCGTGTCCACGCACTTGGACGCGTGCCTGCGCGGCCTCGGCAAGCGCCCCTCGATGGGCGACTTGGACTCCGTCGTCGGCGCCCCGGGTCGAGGCTCCCCCGCGCCCATCCAGGCGACGATGCCGCTGGGAGAGACCCACGCCCCGAGCTTCTGGGGCGCCCAGCGGGCGCACCTCATGGAGCGCGCCCCGCCTCGGCCGACGACGTCCCCGGCCTCCCCCGCAGCACGTCGCCGGACCACGCGCCCGTCGGCCTCGGCGCCCGACGCCCCGAGCCTCCCCTCGGCGCCCGTGCCGCGCCCGGACCCGATCCCCCAGCGCCGGCTCGACGGCACCGACCACCCGCGGTTCGGGGACCTGCACGTGCTCGCCGAGTTCGGGTCGCTCCTGCTGTGCGACGACGGGCGCGACCTGATCGTCGTGGACCCCGTGGCGGCTCGGGAGCGGGTGCTGTTCGAGTCGCTCTGCGGGCGCCTGCCGGAGGTCCCCGCGCGCTCTCAGCGGCTGTTGGTGCCGGTGCTGCTCGAGCTGGATCGAGAGCAGGTGGACGTGCTCGTCGCCTTCGAGCCGATCCTCGCCGACGTGGGCGTGGAGGTGTCGTCGTTCGGGGAGGGGACGCTCTCGGTGCACGCGCTGCCCGCGGGCGTGGATGCCCGTCGGGCGCACGGGGTCGTCTCGGAGATCGCCGCCGCCCTGCGCGGTCGGCCGCTCAAGCGCACCGGGGAGGAGCTGCGCGGCGACCTCGCCTCGGTCCTCGCGAGCCACTGCTCGCCCACGGCCTCCGCCCGCATGTTCCCCGAGGAGGTGTCGGAGCTGTTCGCGCGGCTCGATCGCATCGACTTCCGCCTCCCCCGCCCCGGGGGACGGCCGATCACGGCGCGCTGGACCCGCGACGAGATCGACGCCCGGCTGGGGGGGCGGTGACCGACGACCGCCCCACGGTGGTCTGCATCGGGGGGACGACGGCGTCGGGCAAGTCGAGCCTCGCCATGCACGTCGCCCGCGCGCTGGGCGGCGAGATCCTGAGCGTCGACTCGATGCAGGTGTATCGGGGCTTCGACGTCGGGACGGCCAAGGCCACGGCCGCCGAGCAGGCCGAGATCCCCCACCACGGGATCGACTTTTTGGACCCCCGGGAGTACTGCTCGGCCGGTCGCTTCCTGGACGTCGCGCGGGAGGTGGCGGCCGACGCGTCGCGCCGGGGCGTGCCGCTGCTCGCCGTGGGGGGCACCGGCCTGTACCTGCGGGCCATGCTCCACGGGCTCGCCCCCCGGGCGCCCGCGGACTCGACGCTGCGGGCGGAGCTGCGGGCCGAGGAGGCGTCCGCGCCGGGCTGGATGCACGCCCGCGTCTCGGAGGTGGACCCGGCCGCCGCCGCGCGCCTGCATCCGCACGACCTGGTGCGCCTCGAGCGGGCGCTGGAGGTGCATCGCCTCACGGGCTCGCGGCTGTCCGACCTGCAGGCCGATCACCGGTTCGCGTCGTCGCCGTTTCGATTCCGGCTGCACGTGCTCCGTCGCGACCGGGAGACGCTGCGAGCGCGGGTGAGGGCGCGGCTCGACGCGATGTTCGCCGCGGGCTGGGTCGACGAGGTCCGCGACCGGTTGGCCGAGGGGGTCCCGGAGGACGCGCCCGCCATGCGCGCGCTGGGCTACCGCGCCATCGCCGAGCACCTCCGCGGCGGCCTCGACGAAGCGGCCCTGAGGGCGCGGATCGAGACGCTCACGATGCGGTTTGCCAAGCGTCAGACCACGTGGTTCAATCGCGAGCCCTCAGTCCGATGGGTGGAGCCCACGGGCGACTTCGCGGACCGATTCCTCGCCGAGACGAGGCCGTTTCTGAGGCCGTCGGGCCGCTGACCCAGGAGAGACCGATCGTGGCGCGATTCGTCCTCGACTTCGAGCGACCGATCCTCGACCTCGAAGAGACCATCGAGGGTCTCCGGGGCCTCGCGGGCAAGGGCACGATCGACGTGGCCGAGCAGATCGCCGAGCTGGAGGCCAAGGCCTCGCAGCTGCGCAGTCAGGTGTTCGCAGACCTCGGGCCGTACCAACGGGCTCAGATCTCCCGTCACCCCGACCGTCCCTACACGCTCGACTACCTCGCGGCCGAGTTCGAGGACTTCCAGGAGCTGCACGGCGACCGCAACTTCATGGACGACCCGGCCATCGTGGGCGGCTTCGCGCGGTTCCGGGGGCGACGCGTGATGGTGATCGGCCACCAGAAGGGCCGCGGCACCAACGACAACATCCACCGCAACTTCGGCATGCCCCGCCCCGAGGGGTACCGCAAGGCGCTGCGGCTCATGAGCCTCGCGGAGCGCTTCAACCGCCCGATCCTGTGCTTCATCGACACGCCCGGGGCCTACCCCGGCATCGGCGCCGAGGAGCGCGGCCAGGCCGAGGCCATCGCCAAGAACATCCTCGTGATGTCGCGACTCAAGGTGCCGATCCTCGCGATCGTCATCGGGGAAGGCGGCTCGGGGGGTGCCCTCGCCATCGGGGTCGCCAACCGCGTCCTCATGCTCGAGAACGCGATCTACTCCGTCATCTCGCCCGAGGGCTGCGCGTCGATCCTGTGGCGGGACGCCGCGGAGGCCGAGCGCGCCGCGGAGGCGCTGCGGATCACGGCCGAGGACTGCGTGAGGCTGGGGGCGGCGGACGCGATCGTTCCGGAGCCCCTCGGGGGTGCCCACCGGGACCCGGCGAGCACCATGGCCTCGGTCGCCGACGCGATCGCCGAGCGGCTCGCCGAGATGGATGGACTCTCGGGCGACGAGCTGCGCGACGACCGATACGACCGGTTCCGCAGCCTCGGCGTCCTCGCCGACGTGGGCTGAGCGCCCGTGAACCCCTCGGCGTCGCGCCGCCTCGTGATCGCGATCGACGGCCCCGCGGGAGCGGGCAAGTCGACCATCGCCAAGCAGGTCTCCCGCGAGCTCGGATACACGTACGTCGACACCGGCGCCATGTATCGGGCGGTAGGGGTGCTCGCGCGGGAGCAGGGCCTGGCGCTGCACGACGCGGCCCGCCTCGGCGCCCTCGCGGGAGGGCTCCGGTTCGCCTTTCCGTGGCGCGGCGAGGAGCTCGGCACGGAGGTGGACGGGCGCGACCTCACCGCGGCCGTGCGCGCCCCGAACGCGGGGATGGACGCGTCCACCGTGAGCAAGGTCGGCGCCGTACGGACCGCCTTGATGGAGGTCCAGCGCCGCATGGCCGCCGAGGGCGGGGTGGTCATGGAGGGCCGCGACATCGGCACCGTGGTGGCCCCGGACGCCGAGCTCAAGGTGTTCCTCACGGCCTCCGCGCGCGTGCGGGGAAACCGCCGCTACAAGCAGATGATCGAGCGGGGGCAGGAGGCGGACCTCGAGGCGGTCATCGCCGACATCCAGGCCCGCGACCTCCAGGACACCACCCGCGAGATCGCGCCCCTCCGGCCCGCCGAGGACGCCGTGGTGCTCGACTCGAGCCAGCTGGGGGTCGAGCGCGTTCGGACGACGATCCTGCGGCTGGCGGCAGCGCGGCTGGGCCCACCCGTCGACTGAGGGGGGCGGCCCCGCGGGCCGACCGACCCGAAAATCTCGCAAGTTCTCGATTCAACCGGGTTTTCTCTTTTGACATCCCCGGGGGGCCTCTATATAACCCGCGGGCCTCGGCCCAAAGGGCACTGCGATGGGCGCAGTCGCTCGATTCCGGCCTTCTCCAACCCCCGGTTCGCCGGGTCGTTCCCAACGAAGAAACCCCAACTCCTACATGTCGACCGAAACCTCTTCCATTCTCTCGGGCTCCGCCGCCGCCGCCGGCGCCATGGACGCCGCCGAGTTCAACGCGCTCTTCGAAGCCATCATCAGCGACACCCCCATCAAGGAGGGGTCCGTCGTGACCGGACGCGTCATCCGCATGGCCGGCGACCACGTGGTCGTGGACATCGCCTACAAGTCGGAGGGCACGATCCCGCTTCGCGAGTTCCGCGACAAGGAAGGCGAGACGACGATCGCCGTGGGCGACGACGTCGAGGTCTACCTCGAGAGCCTCGAGGGCGACGACGGCATGCTGGTCCTCTCCAAGGAGAAGGCCGACCTGATGAAGGCGTGGGACGCCATCCAGGAGGCCGTGGACAAGGACGAGGTGGTCGAAGGCACGATCATCGCCCGCGTGAAGGGCGGCCTCAGCGTCGACATCGGCGTCAAGGCGTTCCTGCCCGGCTCCCAGGTCGACCTGCGCCCCGTGAAGAACCTCGAGCGCCTCATCGGCGCCGTCGCGTCCTTCAAGATCATCAAGTTCAACAAGCGTCGCGGGAACATCGTCCTGAGCCGCCGGGTCCTCCTCGAGGAGGAGCGGGCCGAGCGTCGGGGCGAGACCCTCAAGAAGATCAAGGTCGGCGCCATCATCGACGGCACGGTCAAGAACATCACCGACTACGGCGCGTTCATCGACCTCGGCGGCATCGACGGCCTCCTCCACATCACGGACATGTCCTGGGGCCGCATCACGCACCCCACCGAGATGTTCGGCGTGGGCGACGAGGTGCAGGTCCGCATCCTCAAGTGGGACCCCGAGACCCAGCGCGTCAGCCTCGGCTACAAGCAGCTGCGTGAGGACCCGTGGTCGCACGTCGAGTCCCGCTACCCGATCGGCTCGGTCATCCGCGGCAAGGTCGTGTCCATCCCCGACTACGGCGCGTTCGTCGAGCTCGAGGAGGGCATCGAGGGCCTTGTCCACATCTCCGAGATGACGTGGAACAAGCGCGTCAAGCACCCGCAGAAGCTGGTCGAGCTCGGCCAGGAGGTCGAGACCGTCGTCCTGGACGTCGACCTCGACGCCAAGCGCATCAGCCTCGGCATGAAGCAGCTGGACGCGAACCCCTGGGACGTCGTCGAGAACAAGTACCCCGTGGGTCACGTCCTCGAGGGCAAGGTCCGCAACGTCACCGACTTCGGCATCTTCGTGGGCGTGGACGACGGCATCGACGCCCTCGTGCACATCAGCGACCTGTCTTGGAGCCAGCGCATCCGCCACCCGAGCGAGCGCTACAAGAAGGGCGACGACGTCCGGGCCATGGTGCTCAAGATCGACAAGATCAATGAGCGCTTCAGCCTCGGCATCAAGCAGCTCTCCGAGGACCCGTGGCGCACCGTAACCGGCAAGTACTTCCTCAGCCAGGTCGTGGAGGGCAAGGTCGTCCACGTGGCCGACTTCGGCGTCTTCGTCGAGCTCGAGGAGGGCATCGAGGGCCTCATCCACATCTCCGAGCTGGGCAACGACATCACGTCCGAGGCCTACCTGCCGGGCACCACGGTCAAGGTCGAGGTCATCTCGATCGACCCGCACGAGCAGAAGATCGGGCTGGCCGAGGTCACCGACGGCGAGGCGAAGGTCTCCCCGCAGCAGCCCAGCAGGCAGGCCACGCTGGCCGACATCAAGGGCGCCGAACTGCTCGGCGCGCTCGGCATCAAGAAGACCGACGAGGACGAGCCGGCCGCGGAGGACGCCCCCGCCCAGGAGGCTGCCGCCGAGGAGGCTGCTGTGGAAGATGCCGCCGTCGAGGAGCCTGCTGCCGAGGAGCCTGCTGCCGAGGAGCCCGCGCCCGCGCCTACCGAGGAGCCCGCGTCCGCGGACGAGCCTGCCGAGGAGCCCGCACCGTCCGATGAGGCCGAAGCGGCCGACTCCGACGAAGCGACCGAGTAAGCCACCCCCGTTCATGCTCGTCCCGCGCCGGGTCCGCCTGGCGCGTCGGAGTCCCTTTGTCCGGCGGAGCCACCTTGACCAAGAGTGAACTCGTCCAGGCCGTCTCCGAGCGGTCTCCCGACATCACCCGTCGGCACGCCGAAGTGGTGGTGAACACCATCTTCGGCTGCATGCGGGAAGCCCTCGAGAAGGGCGATCGCATCGAGATCCGAGGGTTCGGATCCTTCCACGTCCGCCTCCGCGGCCCTCGCACCGCGCGCAACCCCCGCACGGGGGACGTGGTCGACATCGACGAGAAGCGCGTGCCCTTCTTCAAGGTGGGCAAGGAGCTCAAGGAGCGGGTGAACGAGTCCTGAGCGGTCGCGTAGACTGCGCCAGGATTCTGGAGAGAGCTCATGACCCCTGGTCGCATCGTCGCGTTGGTCCTCGTCCTCGTCGTCGCCGGTCTCGGCTTCGTGAACTACGCCGTGAACGCGGAGACGCAGGTCAACCTGCTCTTCAAGGTCCCGCTCGTGGGTGCGTGGGCGCTCGGCGAGGCGATGTCCCTGCCGATCCTGCTGGCGATCACGTTCCTCGTGGGGTTCGTCGCGGCGGGCCTCGGCTTCGGCGTCAAGCTCGCGGGCTCGTCCCGCCGGCTGCGCAACCTGCGTCGCCAGGTCGCCGCGCTCCAGGAGGAGCTCGACTACAACCGCCGCACCGCCCGCGAAGCCGCCCCCGCGGCTGCGTCTCCGTCGCCGGTCTCCACCTCCGCGCCGGTGATCTCGTCGCCGCCGCCCGTCGCGTCTTCGGACTTCGACGACCTCATCTGACGCCCCCGAGCCCGTGACGAACCGTGCGATCGCCTTCGCGGTCCTGGCCTGTGTCGTGTGCGCCGCCGCCGGCTTCGGCGCGGGGTGGTACTTCGGCGATCGCGCCGGCGGCAAGAACGGCTTCGCGATCGGCAAGCGCTACGGCGAGGTCCAGGCGGGCAAGCGCGCGCCGGTGCCGGTGCGGGACGAAGCCATCGACGTCGCCCGGCTGAGCGCCGCCGGCGCCTACGAATCCCTGCCCGACCTGAGCGACGAGCAGCGCGCCTCGCTGGCGGTGGTCCTCAACCGCGCCCCGACCCCGTGCGATCGCCTCGCCCGTCGCGGGTTGAGCCTCGCCCGCTCGCTCGTGGACGACGAGGAGGCGAAGTGCAGCGCCGCGGCCGACCAGGTCGGGCTCGCGCTCGCCGCCATGCGGAGCTTCGAGACGGTCGAGGAGGCGGTCGCCGTCCTGCGGGTCGAGCGGAGGGTCTCCCCGAACGTCGACGGGCGAGCGCGTCGGGGCGGCCCGGACGCCTCGATCGTCCTCGTCGAGTACTCCGACTTCCAGTGCCCGTACTGTGTCCGCGTCCACGAGGAGATCGCCGCCCTCGTGGAGGGCCGAGACGACGTCGCCCTCGTCTACAAGCACCTCCCTCTGCGGATGCACCCCGCCGCCGTGCCCGCCGCGATCGCCGCGGAGGCGGCCGCCGAGCAGGGCAGGTTCTGGGAGATGCACGACGCCCTGTTCGCCCTCGGCAAGGCCATCGGGGACGGCGTAGACGGCGACGATCCGGTCCCCGCGGACGGCCCGGTGTACTACGAGGCTCAGGCCGAAGCGATCGGGCTGGACCTGGAGCGATACCGCGAGGACTTCCGCTCCGAGGAGGTGCGCGACCGCGTGGACGACGACACCGACGAGGCCGAGCGCCTGGGCGTCCGCGGTACCCCCACCTTCCTGCTCGGCGGCGCCCGCGTGCGGCCGGGACCCAGCCCCGAGCGCTTCACGCGGCAGATCGCCCGGGCGCGCGCCGAGGCGCAGGGCACCTTCTCTTGGGATCTGCCTGAGCTTCCGCCGGGGGTGGACCCGGCCGACGCCACCGCCGAGCCCAGGCCCGAGGATGCACCGTGAATCGAGTCACCCCCGAACGTCGCGCCGTGGCGGAGGTGCTGCATGGCCACGAGCGTCGCCCCGGCCGGCTCGATGTGCAGCTGCGGAGGAAGCTCGAGGGTCTCGAGCCCCGAGACGCGGGCCGGGCCTGGAGCGTGACCTACGGGATCCTGCGCAACCGCACGCTGCTCGTCGCGCGGCTGGCTCCGCTCCTGCGCAAGCCGTTCCGAGCCCAAGAGCCGGGGGCACGCACCGCCCTGCTGATCGGCGCCTGCGAGATCCTCCTCATGGACTCGATCCCGGACCGCGCGGCGGTGGACCAGGCCGTGGAGGTCACCCGCCTGCTCGGCTCGCCCCGCTCCGCGGGGTTCGTGAACGCGACCCTGCGACGCCTGGCGGACGATCCGCCCGCCGCGCCCACGTTCAACCGACGCAAGCAACCCCTCCTGTGGGCCCAGACCGCGACGTCTCACCCACGCTGGCTCCTCGACCAGATGGCGGGCCGCGTGGGCACCCGCGAGGCGGCTTCGTGGGCGGAGGCGGCCAACGAAGAGCCGCCGCTCGTGCTGCGCGCGAAGGCGGGGACCCCGTCGGCGGAGCTCGGCGTGCCCGGGATCGTGCCCGGCAGCCGTCGCCCCGAGGAGCGCCCTGCGGGCGGGCCCGCGTCGCTGCCGGGGTGGGACGAAGGAGAGCTTTGGGTCCAGGACGAAGCGGCCCAGGCGGCGGGCCTGCTGGTCGGCGCTCGCCCCGGGATGCGGGTGCTGGACGCGTGCGCCGCCCCGGGGGGCAAGAGCTTCCTGCTCGCGGACGCCGTGGGTCCCGAGGGGCTCGTCGACGCGGTGGACCTCGACCCTCGCCGCCTGGCGGACGTCGTCGCCTCGCGCGACCGGCTCGGCTTCGACTGGATCCGGACGCACGAGCGCCACTGGATCCGCGAGCGGTTCGGCAGCCGCGAGGACGATCAGCCGTACGACGCGGTCCTGCTCGACGCCCCGTGCAGCGGGCTGGGCGTCATCCGTCGCCACCCGGACATCCGATGGGCCCGCGTCGAGCGCGACCTCGAGGGTTTCGCCGCGCGACAGGCGAAGCTGCTCGAGTCCCTCGCCCCCGCGGTGAAGCCGGGCGGAGCCCTGGTCTACGCGGTGTGCACCTTCACGCCTCTGGAGACGCACAAGGTCGTCAACGCGTTCGTCGCGAGCGACGCCGGGCGTGCCCATGGTTTCCGCGTCGTGGACGGGCGCCCCTTCCTGCCCGACCTCCCCGACGACGCCCTCGACGGATACGCCCTGCGCATGTACCCCCATCGGCACGACGCCGACGCCTTCTACGCCGTGCGTCTCGAGCGAGCGGGCTGATGCTCCTCCCCCTCCGCGGCGGCGCGATCGCGCTCGCGATCACCTACGACCTCGACGAGCTGGTGGAGGCGCACCCGCACCTCAACCCGACGCTCGAGCAGACCTGGGCGAGCGTGCTCAGCGTCATGGCCGAGCGGTGGCCCGACTGGCCCATGGAGGTGTGGAGCCGCATCGCCGTCGGCATGAAGCCCGCCGAGGACGACGCCCCGGGCACGGCGCGCTACGAGCTGTCCTATCGCGTCTTCTTCGCGGGCGAGGGCCCGGACGTCTCGGACGTCGTGGCCATGTCGAACTTCATGGTGCAGGGCCTCGCTGGGCTCATCCAGGCCGCCCCCGAGCTCGCCTGGGGGACGATCACCCCGGACTGGCGGGCGCTCTGGGCGGTGGACGACGGCGCCGTCGTGCGGCTGATCGCGACGGAGCGCGCCATCGGCCCGAGCGTCTACCTCATCGGGCACTACGGCGGGGAGCCCACCTACTTCTCCGCGGCGGTGGAGGCCTGGCCCCTCAGCACCGCCCGTCTCGCCATCCAGATGGCCGAGGCCGACACCGCCTGGGCCTTCGAGTAGCACCCCTCTCGACGAATCGGAGATTCGTCGCCGGAGGCCCCGCGGTACCTCCCTGGACCTCCGCTTCACTTCGTTCCGCTGCGCGCGCTTGGGGCGCCTGCCCACCTTCGAACGGACGGGGATCGGCCGCGCTGTTTCAGCCTGAGAAGGACCGGGAGAAGCGCTCGAGGTCGTCGGGGTCCGCTTCGTGGCCGGGAGGCAGGAAGCGTCCGTCTTGGACGAGGTGCATCGCCGCCGCGGCTTCGGTTGGCGGGCGGCTGGCCTTTCGGAGCGACGGCAGCAGCGCGAACCGCTCGGCGTACGTGAGCGACAGGGGCTTGCCGAACAGCAGCTGCAGCCCGTGCGCGGGGAAGTCCGTGTGGTCGCCCTCGGGGGGCGCCGGGTCGCCGGCGGACATGGGCGAGACGATGAGCTCGCGGCCGTCCCAGGTGGCGTAGCTCACGGTGGGCCGGAAGGCCGCGGACCAGAGCCGCCGCCCCCCCGCGAACACCGAGTATCCCCCCAGGGGGGCCTCTCCCTCTTCCAAGTACAAGGCAGCCACCGGACCGGTGATCTCCGAGAGCCGCAGCGCGAGCGGATCGAGCCCGAACGCCGCGAACTGGATCAGCGCGTCGTCCAGCACGTCGTCCGGGAACCCGTAGCGGCCCCGCAGCACGATGCGAGAGAGGTCCGTGTAGAGCTCCTCGCAGTCGTCCGGCGTGGCCAGGTGCAGGACGCGGACGGTGCCTGCGAGCGGGTCCCCCTGCGTCTTCGCCTCCCGATCGACGCGGACGGGCGCCGAGGCGGAGACGAGCAGCGATGCGTCGGGGCGGACGTGCCCTCCGAGGATCTCGGCGGCCAGGGCGTGCACGGTGGGCAGGGACACCGCTTTGCCGCGGTGAACGAGGACGGAGCCGGCGGTGAGCACACCCGGAGTGTACAGGGTCCCGGCCCCGGGATACGCTCCGGGCCATGGAGCCCGGCGCGCATTCTGCGGGGGCGACTCCGCAGCGGGCCCTCAACTACTCCGACCTCCTCGACGGCCGTCGCTTGACCCCGATGTTCAAGCAATACGTCGAGTTGAAGGAGCAGGTCCCCGACTCGGTGCTGCTCTTCCGCATGGGGGACTTCTTCGAGGTGTTCTTCGAGGACGCGGTGACCGCCTCGAAGGTGCTGGATCTCACCCTCACCGCCCGCGACAAGCTCGGCAAGCACCCGATCCCCATGGCGGGGGTGCCCCACCGCTCGGTGAGGGGGCACGTGCGCAAGCTCGTCCAGCAGGGCTACAAGGTCGCGCTCGCCGACCAGGTCGAGGACCCGAAGCTCGCCCGGGGGCTCGTGCGGAGGGCGATCACCGAGATCGTCACCCCGGGGCTGGTCCTCGAACCCGACGAGCTCGACGCGAAGGCCGCCAACCACCTCGTGGCCGTGCACTTCGCCGCGCCCGACGTCTTCGGCGTCGCCTACATGGACGTCTCCACCGGGGAGTACGGCTGCACCGAGCTGGACGACGCGGCGGCCCTGGCCGCGGAGCTCGATCGCCTCGACCCCGCCGAGATCGTCGTGTCGGACGAGCTGCTGGCGGACCCGCGCGTGGCAAGTCTGCGGGGCGCCGACGTGAGGCTCGCCGAGGTCCCGGACCACGCCTTCTCCCACGACACCGCGGTGGCCGACCTCTGCGAGATGTTCGAGGTCCGCGACCTGCGCGGCTTCGGCTTGGGCGAGCTGGGCCCCGGCATCACCGCGGCGGGGGCGATCCTCTACTACCTCCGAGCGTCCCGGGTGGACTCGCTGGGCCACGTCCGTCGCCTCCGTCCGTACCGCCTCGACGGGTTCATGGTCCTGGACGAGAACACGCGCCGGAACCTGGAGCTGTTCCGCACCATGGCCGACGGCGGTCGCAAGGGCAGCCTGGTCGGGCTCCTCGACCGCGCCGTCACCGGGATGGGCAGCCGCCGCATCCGCCGCTGGATCGGGGCGCCGCTGCTCGATCCCGAGGAGATCGAGGCGCGCCTCGAGGCCGTGGATCTCCTCGTGCGCAACGAGGCGCTGCGCGCCGCCCTTCGGGAGCGCCTGGAGCTGGTCCACGACATCGAGCGACTCAACGGCAAGGTCCAGTCGGGGCGGGCCCACGCCCGAGACCTCATCGGCCTGCGCCGATCCCTGGAGCAGGCCCCCGCGATCGACGTCCTCCTCGATCGCGACGACGCTCGGGGACTCCCTCCATTCGCGCCCTTGCCGCACGCCGCCGACCTCCTCGCCGACATCTCCGCCACCCTCGCCGACGACCCCCAAATGACGCTCACCGACGGGGGCCTGATCCGACGCGGCTTCCACGCCGAGCTCGACGAGCTGATCGACCTCGGCAAAGAGGGGAAGGGGGCCCTGGCGCGGCTCGAGACCGAGGAGCGGCTCCGCACCGGCATCTCGTCGCTCAAGGTCCGCTACAACCGCGTGTTCGGTTGGTACATCGAGGTGACGAAGGCCAACCTGGCCGCCGTCCCCGACAACTACATCCGCAAGCAGACGCTCGCGAACGCCGAGCGCTACTACACCCCCGAGCTCAAGGAGTTCGAGGCGAAGGTCCTGGGCGCCCAGGAGCGTCGGGGCACGCTCGAGATGGAGCTGTTCGTGCAGCTGCGCGACCGCGTGGCGGCCCGGGCGGGGACCCTCGGTGAGCTGGCCGAGCGCCTCGCGGCCATCGACGCGCTCGCCGCCTTCGCGGAGCTCGCCGTCCGGCACGGGTACGTGCGCCCGGTGGTCGACGAGGGCGACGTCGTGGACCTGCGGGGGAGCCGCCACCCCGTCATCGAGCAGATGCGCCTCGAGGAGCGGTTCGTCCCCAACGACATCCTGCTCGACGCCACCGAGAACCAGCTGTTGATCGTGAGCGGCCCCAACATGGCGGGCAAGTCGACGGTCATGCGGCAGGCGGCGCTGGTGGTGCTGCTCGCGCAGGCGGGCTGCTTCGTCCCCGCGACCGACGCGCGCATCGGGGTGGTGGACCGGATCTTCACGCGGGTGGGGGCTTCGGACAACATCGCCCGCGGGCAGTCCACCTTCATGGTGGAGATGGCCGAGACGGCCGCCATCCTCCACCACGCGACGGATCGCAGCCTGTGCATCCTCGACGAGATCGGCCGCGGCACCTCCACCTTCGACGGGCTCGCGATCGCCTGGGCGGTCGCCGAGTACATCGCCGACACGGTGGGCTGCCGCACGATGTTCGCGACCCACTACCACGAGCTCAGCGAGCTGGCGTCCACGCGGCCCCAGGTCCGAAACGTGAACATCGCGGTCTCGGAGCTGGGGGAGCGGGTCATCTTCCTGCGCCGGCTGCGGGACGGCGGAGCGTCGCGGTCCTACGGCATCCAAGTGGCGAAGCTGGCGGGCCTCCCCGAAGAGGTGCTCGTGCGGGCCCGGCAGGTGCTGGCCAACCTCGAGACCGACGCCGCCGACGAGATCGGCCGTCCGAAGCTCGCCCGGGGACGGGGCGACGAGGGCCCCGCCACCGGTCAGCTCAGCCTGTTCGTGGACCGCAGCAGCGTGCTCAAGGACGAGCTGCTCGCGCTCGACGTGGACCAGCTCACCCCGCTGGAGGCCCTCAACCTGCTCGCCGACCTGCGCGCGAAGGCGGAGCGGCTGTGAGGGCTCGGCTCGCCGCGACGGCCCTGCTCCTGGTCGGGTGCGGGGCCTCGGCCGAGCCGCCCGCCGTGGCGACGCACGTCGATCCCACGCCCCCCCTCGCGCCCGCTCCGGAGCCGATCCCCGACACCCCTGCGGCTCCCCTGACGCGGAGCTGGCGCACCGTGGTCGTCGACGCGGGCCACGGGGGCGAGGACGACGGCGCCGCGGGCGTCTCGGGCGTCCTCGAGAAGGACGTGGTGCTCCCCTTCGCCAAGGCCACGGCCCGCGCGCTGCGGGAGGCGGGGTTCACCGTGATCGAGACCCGCACCGACGACTCGACGCTCACCCTCGACCGCCGCACGGAGTTGGCCAACGCGTCCGGAGCGGGCGTGTTCGTCTCGATCCACGCCAACAGCGCCCCCTCGAAGTCCGCCCAGGGCGTGGAGATCTACTCGATGGACCTCGCGTCGGACGAGGCCGCCGGACGGCTCGCTGCCCGGGAGAACCTCGCCCACGACCTCACCGGTGAGGCCGCCGAACGCGACTCCGAGGACGCGCTGGTGGCGGACCTCGCGATGGGGGCCCGGGCCACGTCGTCGCGGCGCCTGGCAGAGACGCTGCAAGCGGAGGTGGTGCGCACGCTCAACGGCTTCTACGGGCGCAAGACCGTCCGGGATCGGGGGGCACGCACCGCGCCCTTCTGGGTCCTGGTGGACACCGAGATCCCGGCCGTGCTCGTGGAGGTCGGGTACCTGACGCACGAGGGCGAGGAGCGCCGGGTGCGCACCCGCGGGTACCAGGAGCTGCTCGCGGCCGCCGTCGTGCGCGGGGTCGAGGACTTCACCTCCCGCGCCCTGCGGGCCGAGCGGGGCGTCGAGCGATGAACCCGAAGGACGTGCTCCCCGGCCTCGCGCCTCACGCTCCGGGCGGGATCTTCGGCGATCCGGACACGTTCCTTTCGCGGGCTCGGGCGCGGATCGACGCGTTCCACCACGGCCCCGACGTGTCCGGGAGCCGCATCACCCAGCTCTACAGCGCCGCCGTGGACAACACCCTGCGGGCGCTGCATGCCCGCGCCGTGCACGAGCAGACGGTCGACCCGGCGTGGGCGACGAAGGGGTTCTGCGTCGTCGCCACCGGCGGCTACGCCCGGCGCGCGCTCTGTCCGTGGTCGGACGTGGACCTGCTCCTCATCACCGAGGAGCCGTCGGACGCGTCCCTCGCGGCGCTCTCGGAGAAGCTGCTGTATCCCCTCTGGAACGACCACCTGCGGGTCGGTCGGCGGGAGGGGACCGTGGAGCAGATCGTGGAGGCGGCGAAGGGCGACCTCACGCTGCAGATGTGCCTGCTCGACCTGCGCTACATCGCCGGATCGCGGTGGCTCTACAACCGCCTCCTGGACGCCGCACGCGCGGCCATCGATGAGTTTCGGGACGCCGTGCTGGCCCAGGCGCACACCCTGAACCACCGGCGGTTCCAGAAGTACGGCGAGTCCGTGTTCCTGCTCGAGCCCCACGTGAAGGAGGGCAAGGGCGGCCTCCGCGACTTCCACTGGCTGGGGTGGATCACGCGCCTCCGGTTCGGACTCCGCGGGGACTACGACCTCCTGCTCAGCTCGTTCGTCGAGCCGGACCACTACCGCCAGCTGATCGAGGCCTACGAGTTCCTCCTGCGGGTCCGGATCCAGCTCCACTCGATGTCGGGCAAGGCCCGGGACCGGCTGCGCTTCGAGGCCCAGGAGCCGGTGGCGCGGGCCCTCGGCTTCCAGAAGCGGGGCGGGCTCCGCGGGGTCGAGCGGTTCATGGGCGCCTACTACCGGCACGCCTACGCCATGGCGCACTGGACCGGCCTGTACGTCACCCGCGCCTTGGGGCTGCACTGGGACGAAGCGCCCGACGGCCCTCCGGACGCCACGACGTTGGTGCTCGGCCCCTCCGCTCCCGTCGCGCGGCGGGTCGACGGCGAGCGGATCTCCACCGACGGGGCGTTCGTCGACCGCGGCGGCACCATCGAGGCCACGGACCCGGCCGCGTTCCGCGAGGACCACGGCCTCCTGCTGCCCCTGTTCCGGTTCATGCAGGAGGACGGGGGACGCCTCCACCACGACCTCATGGAGCAGGTGCGCGATCTGAGCAAGCGCCGGGTGACGGCCCGCTACCGAAAGGACCCCGAGGTGGGCGCCGCCTTCCGCGCGATGCTCGAGGGCCCGGACGTCTTCCGTGTGCTCGCGTCGATGCACCGCACGGGGTTCCTCGGGCGGCTGATCCCGGAGTTCGGGGCCACGTTCTGCCAGGCCCAGCACAACCGCGCCCACCTCTACACGGTCGACGTGCACTGCCTCTACGTCGTGCGCGAGATCGAGCGGCTGGGGGGCGCCGCGGCGGCCGAAGAAACCCCCCTCGCGGCAGGCGCGTTCGCCGCCGCCCACACGCGCGGTCCGCTCCTGCTCGCGGGCCTGCTGCACGACATCGCGAAGAGCCACGGCGCCGCTCACAGCCGCGTGGGGGCCGAGATGGTCCCGCGCATCCTCGGGCGCCTCGGCTACGACGAGGAGAGCATCGCGCGCACCCAGTGGCTGGTCCGCTACCACCTGGTCCTGTCCGACACCGCGTACCACCGGGATCTCCAGGACCCGTCGACTCACGCCTCCCTCCGCGCCGTGATCGGCGACCGCGGCCGCCTCGACGACCTCATGGCGCTGACCTGGGCCGACTCGTGCGCGACGAACCTCGCGGGCTTCACGAGCTGGCGCCGGGACCTGCTCGGAGAGGCGTACCGGACGGCCGTCGCGGTCATCGATCCCGCCGCGGCGACACCGGCTCCCGAGCGCCGCGCGGAGGTCTCGGCGCGGGTCGAGGCGCTGCTCGCGGCCGAGGTGGGGCGTCGCCGCGCGCCGGAGGTATGGACGCGCCTGGTGGACGGGGTCGCGTCGGATCGTCCGCTGTACCTGGAGCACACGCCGGCCGAGACGTTGGCCACTCACGCCGTCCTGCTGGACCGCCTGGGGGCAGGGGAGAGCTTCCCCGCTCACGCGCGGATTCCTCGACCCGGCGGGGCCACCGAGTGGACGGTCGCCGCCCGAGACCGACGCGGCCTGCTCGCGCTGCTGTCGGGGGCGCTCACGGCGGCGGGGCTGTCGATCGTCGGCGCCGAGACCCACACGCGGGGCGACGGCACCGCGGTGGACACGTTCCGGGTGGTGGACGCCGGCGGCAGGCCCCCCGAGCCGTCGCGATTGGCCCGCGTGGAGCGATCCCTGGCCAAGGCGGAGCACGACTCGTCGGCCCTCGACGCCGGGATCGAGCGGGCCCTCTCCGCGGCCGCCCCGGTGGCGAAGGCGGGGGCGGTGGAGCACCAGCGGGTGGCGGTCAGCAACGACCTGAGCGACGCGGCGACGGTCGTGGAGGTCGTCGTCCAGGATCGCCCGGGGCTGGTCTGGGAGCTCACGCGGGAGCTGTCCCGCTTCGGCCTCGACGTGCGGCTCGCCAAGATCGCGACCCGCATGGACCTGGCGTCCGACACCTTCTACGTCCTTGACTCGGACGGCGACCGGTTGACCGCCGCGGCCCAAGAGCGGCTGGCGGCGAAGCTGCGGGCGCGGTTCCTGGCGAGCGGGCGCGGATGAGCGACCTCGACGGCTGGGTGGGCATGTACCTCGACCTGCTCGTCGTGGAGCGGGGCCTCGCGCCCAACACGGTCGCCTCCTACGGTCGGGACCTCGCGAAGCTGGCCGCCTTCTGCGAGGGCCGGAGGGTCGGCGACGCCGGGGACGTCGACCGGCCCCTGCTCGAAGACTTCCTGCTGCACCTGGCGGGCTCCGGCCTCGCGCCCCGATCGATCGCGCGCCACCTCAGCGCGGTGAAGGGGTTCACGAAGTTCCTGGTCCGAGAGCGGGTGCGGGAGGACGACCCCGCCGCGCGGCTCAAGACGCCGAGAATCGGACGAAAGCTGCCCGGCGTCCTGCGTCGCGACCAGGTGGAGGCGCTGCTCCGGACCCCCGGCACCGCCACCCCGCGGGGGCTGCGGGACACCGCCATGCTCGAGCTGGTCTACAGCAGCGGGCTGCGGGTCACGGAGCTGGTCACGGCGCCCCTGAACGCCCTGCGTCGCTCCCCCCCGCTCCTGCTGGTCCGCGGCAAGGGAGACAAGGAGCGCATCGTCCCCGTGGGCGGCGCGGCCCTGGCGGCGGTGGCGGCGTGGCTCGAGCGCGGGCGCCCCCTGGTCCTCAAGGGCCGGCCGTCGCCGTGGCTCTTCCCGGGGCGGTCGGGCAAGCCGCTCACGCGCCAGGCCGTGTGGAAGAACCTGCGCCGCTACGCCCTGGAGGCGGGCATCACCACCAAGCTCTCGCCCCACACGCTGCGCCACAGCTTCGCGACGCACCTCCTGGAGGGCGGCGCGGACCTGCGCTCCATCCAGGCGATGCTGGGCCACGCGGACATCGCCACGACCGAGATCTACACGCACGTGGCGCCCGAGCGGCTCCACCGGGTGCACGAGGAGGCGCACCCTCGCGGTCGCCGGGACGAGTGACGCCGCTGTGCCTTGAAAGCCGGGCCCCCCGGTGTCATGGTCGCCCTCGATGGACCCCATTCAATTCCTGAGCGACCTGCTCGCGGCCCTGCCGGTCTTTCTCTTCAGCCTCGTCGTCCACGAGTACGCCCACGCCCTCATGGCCTACCGGCTCGGGGACAAGACGGCGGAGTGGCACGGCCGGCTCACGCTGGACCCGAGGTCGCACATCGACCCCATCGGCAGCATCCTCATGCCGGTCGTGGGGCTCTACGTCGGGTTCGTCTTCGGGTGGGCGAAGCCGGTGCCCTACAACCCGAGTCGCCTGGGCAACCCTTCGCGCGATCAGCTCCTGATCGCGATCGCGGGCCCGATCTCCAACGTCCTGCTCATGTTCATCTTCGCCGCGGGCATGCGCGTGATCCCCACCCTGGAGGGCGCCCTGCCCTCGGCGATCGTCGAGGCCATGTACCTGATGGGCCTGTGGGGCGTGATGATCAACGCGATCCTCGCCGTCTTCAACATGATCCCCCTGCCGCCCCTGGACGGCAGCAAGGTCCTCGCTCACTTCCTGCCCTCGCGCACCGCGCTCAAGCTCCTCACGTTGGACGCGAACATCTCCATGATCGCGATCCTGGCGCTCGTGTTCACGGGCGCGATCTCGCCGCTGCTGACCGCGCTCCAGCGCGTGGCCTTCGCGATCGCGGGGATGCCCGGCTGAGCCATGGCCGGCCCGTTCCTCCGGCTCCCGCTGTTCGAGGGACCGCTCGACCTCCTGCTGCACCTCGCGAGGCGCGACGCGGTGCCGCTGCGCGAGCTGCCTCTGGCCGAGGTGACCGCCCAGTTCCTCGCCTACATCGACGTGATGCGCGCCCTCGAGATCGAGGTCTGCGGCGAGTTCGTGGAGACCGCGTCCCTGCTGTGTCTGCTCAAGTCGCGCGAGCTGCTCCCGCGAGCGGAGGTGGACGACGACGAGGAGGAGGTCGAGGACCCGCGGGAGGCCCTCGTGACGCGGCTCGTGGAGTACGCGTCGTTCCGGCAGGCGGCGCAGGAGCTGGACGCGCGGCCCCGGCTGGGCCGGGACTTCTTCGTGCGGGCGAACCCGTCGGCGGAGTCGGCGGAGCACGCGGCGGGCCGCGCCCTGGAGGTCGACCTCATCGACGTGCTCGGGGCCCTGCGCGACCTCCTGGAGCGCAACCGGCGCGACGAGCCGCTGCACGCCGCCCCCGGGGCCGTGGAGTCCGTCGAGGACCGCATGGAGGCCATCCTGGCGCTGCTCGTGGGGCGGGCCGGCGTGGGGCTGGACGACCTGCTCGGGGATCGACGCGACCGACCGGCCGTGGTGACCGCGTTCCTGGCCATGCTCGAGCTGGTGCGACGGGGCTGGGTAGGGCTCGTGAAGGGGGCCGACGAGCTCCGCATCGACCGTCGCTTCGAGGGCGCTCCGCCCGCCGTGCGGGGGCTCGCGTGACCGCGGTCCGCGCCGTCGTGGAGGCGCTGCTGTTCGTGGCCGCCGAGCCGCTCGCCGTGGAGGACCTCCAGCGGGCCCTGGGGACCGACGCCGACGGGGACGACGTGCGGGCCGCCTTGGACTCGCTCGCCGCCGAGTACCGGGAGGGCGAGCGGGGGTTGGTGCTCGCGGAGGTCGGCGGCCGATACCGTCTGCGCACGGCCGCGCAGGTGGCGCCCTGGCTGAGGGACTTCGCGGGCGGGCGCCCGGTCAAGCTCTCCCGCGCCGCGCTCGAGACGCTCGCGATCGTCGCCTACCGCCAGCCCTGCACGCGGGCCGACGTCGAGCGCATCCGGGGGGTGGAGAGCGGCGGCGTCGTGCGCGCGCTCCTGGACCGGAAGCTGCTTCGCATCGCGGGTCGGCGCGACCTGCCCGGCAAGCCGATGGTGTACGCGACGTCCCCGGAGTTCCTCGACACCCTCGGCCTCACCTCCCTGGGCGACCTCCCCAGCCTCCGGGAGTTCGCCGACCTGGGGCCGGGGGACATCGAAGCGGTCCGCGAGCTGCTCTCGGACGATCCGGAGTTGATCCAGCAAGTCACCTTCGAGGAGTATGCTGCGCGCCGCGCGTTGGCCCGCGTCGATGCTGCTGCCTCCGAACGCCTCGCCGGGCGCCCTTTGGAAACCGATGCCCGCTGAACACCTCGTCAAGATCCTCGCCGAGCGGGGCGTCGCCTCCCGCCGCGGCGCCGAGAAGCTCATCCGCAAGGGTGAGGTCACGGTCGACGGCGTGGTGCAGACCGACCCCGGCGCCCAGTACGACCCCGAGGACGTGCTCATCGTCACCGCCGGCGAGCCCCTGCCGCAGAAGCCGGAGCAGGCCTTCTTCGTCGCTCACAAGCCCAAGGGCGTCATCACGTCGCGGTCCGATCCCCAGGAGCGCCGCACCGTCTACGAGCTGCTCCCCGAGGACGCGCCGGGCTCGATCCAGGCCGTCGGGCGGCTCGACTTCAACACCGAGGGCGTGCTTCTGCTCACGAACGACGGCGAGCTGGCTTATCGGCTCACGCACCCGTCGTACGGGATCCAGAAGAGCTACCTGGTCAAGGTCAGCGGGACGCCCGAGGAGCGCAAGCTCCACGCGCTGCAGAAGGGCGTGAACCTCGAGGACGGGCGCACGGCCCCCGCGATCGTGGAGATGGTGCGCTCATCGGGTCCCTCCAGCTGGCTGCTGATCACCATCACCGAGGGCCGCAACCGCATCGTGCGGCGGATGATCGACCACATCGGCCACCGCACCCTCAAGCTCAAGCGCGTCGGGTTCGGCGGGCTCACGCTGCGAGGCCTGGACGTGGGGAAGGTGCGCCCGCTCACGCCCGGCGAGCTCGATCACCTCAGGCGCCAGGTCCGCAAGCCCGGCGGGGGCAAGTTGAAGGTGAGCTTCGAGGTGCGCAAGGCGGTGGCGGAGGCGTTGCGGCTCCCCGCGCCCCCCCGCAAGTCGCGTCCCTCTCGGGGGCTCGACGAAGAGGGCCGGCCCTACCGGAAGAAGGGCTGGGCGCGCCCCAAGGCGAAGAAGACGCGCGCCCCCCGCAAGGGACGCCCCGGACGCTCCACAAAGAGCTGAAGTGATCGACCGCAAGCGCTCCAAGCGCGCGCAGCGGAACGAAGTGAAGCGGAGTCCTCAGGAGGTCCTGCGGGGCCCCCGGCGACAAATCTCTGATTTGTCGAGAGGGGTGCCCGCTAGTTCGGGAAGACGTACTTGACGCGGCCGCTCTTGAGCAGCTTCAGCTGCGCCGAGAAGGGCTTGCCGGTCTTCTTGCTGACGAACCCCTCGAGCAGGGCCGTCTGCCCCTTCGTGAAGAGCGCCTTGGCCTCGTCCCGCGTGATCTGCCGCTTCGACATCTCGCGCGCGACGGCGATCCGGGAGCTGCTGTCCGTGGACACGTACTCAGTCTCGGACTCGATGATGTTCGCCTTCTTGTTGTGCGGGTCGACGCACAGCGGCTCGGGGTTCACCGGGAACTTGGTCAACTCGGGGCCCTGACGACGGGTGCCGCGGGGCGGGAACTCGAAGCGGATCCGGCCTGCGTCGCTCAGGTGGAGGGAGGCCGCGAACGGGCGGTCCCGCTTGCTGATGAAGCCCTCGATCACCTCGGTCTTGCGCTCCGCGCCGGTGAGGGCCTTGACCTCGTCGAGCGTGAGCGGCCGCTTGCAGACCTTCAGGGGCAGCTTCACCTTGCAGACCTTCTCGTCCACGCCGTCGCACAGGTAGCCGCGGCGGCTGCGGCGGATGAGCTTGTCCGGGTGGAAGGGGCAGGGGCCCACGTCCGCGGGCTCGACCTTCTCCGAGGACTCCTCGAGGAGGTCGCCGCGGTCCTTGCTGCGCACCTCGACGCGGGCGTCCTCGGTGAGGTGGAGGCTGGCTTCGTACTCCTGCCCGTCGCGGGTGAAGAAGCCGGGCTTGGGGATCGTGGCGCCGTCGGCGAGCAGCTGGCGCGCGCTCACATGCTCGATGTAGCGGCCGCCGATCTCCTTCCAGATCACGAACCCGCAGGTGCCGTCGATGCCGCCGTTGGCGCACGAATAGGTGCGCAGCGTCTCCCGCACGTCGGTCTTGCACAGCGGGCAGGTCCCCAGGACGTCCTCCTCCAGGTACAGCTCGTCGTAGGAGAAGCCGCGGATGCGGTCGACGATCTCCTTCGTCCAGTCGCGAATCTCGCCCATGTAGGACTGGCGCCCGGCGTCGCCCTCCTCGACCTTGCGGAGCGACTCCTCGAGGGACGCGGTGAGCTCGGCCGACGTGAGCAGGGGCAGCTTGATGCGCTCCAGGGCGTCGATGAGGCGAATGCCGCGGGATGAGGCGCGCAGCGCGCGGCGGTTGTCGACCCCGCGGATCCGAGCGGCGTACTCGCGGTTGAGCAGGGTCTCGATCGTGTCGGCGCGGGTCGCCGGCGTGCCGAGGCCCCCGGTCTCCTTCATCACCTTCGCGAGGGCCTTGTCGTCCAGGACCTTGCCCGCGCTCTCCATGAGGCCGAGCAGGGCGGCTTCCGTGTACCGGGCCGGGGGCTTCGTCTCCTTGGCCTCGACCGTGTGCTCGCCGACCGTGGCGTCGGATCCGCTCGGGTTCGCGAGGGGAGGCAGCTCGGGCTTCTTCTCCTTGTCCTTGCGGTCCCACACAGCCCGCCAGCCGGGCACGTCGAGGACGCGCTGCCGGGTCCGGAAGGTCTCCTCCTGCACCCGGGTGATGCGCTCGACCTCGGTCCACTCCGCGGGGGGGTGGAAGGCGGCGAGGAAGCGACGGACGACGAGGTCCCAGATCTTCTTGTCGTTGCCGGTGAGGACCGACGGGTCGCCCTGCCCGGTGGGCACGATCGCGAAGTGATCCGAGATCGCGGCGTCGTTGAAGTTGCGCTTCGCGTTCGCCAGGCCGTTCGTGAGGAGGGTCTGCGCGTGGGGCTTGAACTGCTTCTCGTTCGTCAGGAACTGGAGCGCGTTCTGGACGTGCGGGCGGTAGTCCGACGGCAGGGCGCGGGAGTCGGTACGGGGGTAGGTGAGGAGCTTGTGGGCCTCGTACAGCGCCTGGGCGCACCGCAGGGTGGTGCGGGCCGCGAGGCCGAACCGGCGGTTGGCTTCCCGCTGCAGGCTCGTGAGGTCGAAGAGGGCCGGCGCGGTCTCGCGCGACGGCTTCCGCGTCTCGGTGGCGCGGCCCGCGGCCCCGGAGCTCAGCGCCGCGACGATCCGGTCCCGCACCTTGGGATCGTGGATGCGGTCCTTGGGGCCGCTCTGCCGGGCGTCGAACCAGTTGCCCACGTAGTCGTGCGGCTTGTCGACGGTCGAGAAGTTCGCGTTCACCTGCCAGTAGGGCTCGGGGATGTGGCGGAGGATCTCCCGCTCTCGGGCGACCAGCAGCGCCAGCGTCGCCGTCTGCACGCGGCCCGCGGACCACACGTTCTTGTCTCGCTGGCTCCGGAGCCGGATCGTGAGGGCCCGGGTGGCGTTGTATCCGATGAGCCAGTCGGACTCGGCTCGGCAGTCGGCCGCGTCGGCGAGGCCGGACACGTCCGAGCCCTTGCGGGGGGAGGCCAGGCTCGCCGCGATGGCCGCGGACGTCATGGACTGCAGCCAGAGCCGGTCGACGGGCTTGTCCGAGCCGCTCCAGCGATAGATCTCCTGGAAGATGAGCTCGCCCTCACGCCCCGCATCGCAGGCGTTCACGACCCGCTCCACGTCCTTGGCCGTGAGGAACTTCTTGAGGGCGTTCAGCTGCCGCTTGTGCCCACGGACGGGTTCGATCTTGAACTCGTCGGGGATGATCGGCAGATCCTTGAGGCGCCACTTCTCGAGCTTCTTGTCGTACCACTGGGGCTGGACGAACTCGAGGAGGTGACCGACCGCCCAAGAGACGACGTGGTCGTCGCCTGTCCAGGCGGTCTGCGTCTTGTTGCCGGCTCCGACGACCTTGGCGATGTCGGCGGCGACGCTCGGCTTCTCGGCGATGATCAGGGTCTTGCCCACGTGTCGTCTCTCCGGATTTTCGATGAAGGCGGCCGAATGTGCCTCCAAACCCCGCGCCGTGCAAGTCCCCATCTCGGGAGTCGGCGCAGGGCCCGTAGGGCCCGAAAGTTCGAAGCCCCGCCGGACCTTGGGTTTGACCCCCCTCGGCGCAGTCCCGACAATGCCCGCCGTGTCGCGTGGACCTCTCGCCCTCTTACTGATCGTTCTCTCCTTGGGGACGGCCTCCGCTCCGGAGGCCCGGGGCGAGGTGCGCGGCAGGTCGTTCGAGATCGCCGGCGTGGGCGGGGTCGTGCCCTGGCAGTCGAAGGTCGCCCTCGAGCCCTGCGGCTGGTTCGGGGCCTTCATCGGCCACCGCTTCGACCCCCTGGCCGAGCGGCTGCACCTCGGCGTGCGAGCGGGGTGGGAGGGCTGCGTCGGCGAGCAGACCTTCACGGGCAACCGCATCGACTTCATCCTCATCGACTTCGGGTTCACCTACGGCGTCAAGGTGACGGAGTTCCTGCTCCCCTACGGTCTGATCGGGGCGGGGTTCGCGCTGATCGACGCCGTGCCGAGCGGCGGAGAGACCCACCCGAGGACGGTGTTTCAGACCGGGGGCGGCGCCCAGTTCGTCCTCGGCAAGTACTTCATGATCGACGTGTCGGTGCGCGTCCTCTTCTTCGAGAACGTGCAGCTCGGGGGCTTCGGCGGGGAGGCGGGGACCACGGCCAGTCCCCTGATCACGATCGGCTTCGGGGCGCAGATATGAGCGCCCTGGGAGCCCTCGCCGCCGCCCTCGTGCTGCTGGCCACGCCCGCCGAGGCCGGGGAGGAGTTCGCGCCGGACCCGGGCCCGAAGCCCGCGTTCCGGGGGGACTTCCGAGCCGCGTGGGCCCTCACGGACGGCTCCGGAATGCTGGACCACGCCGTCCTGGAGCTAGACCTCGGGGTGCAGATCCTGCCCAGCCGGATGGGGGTGCCGTCGCCGACGCCGCTGTTCGGCATCGCGGGGGGCATCGCCGAGGGCGGGCACCCCTCCGTCCGCGTGATGGGCGGGGTCGAGCTGCCGATCCTGGTGCACCCCGTCATCGAGCTGGTGCCCGCGTTCTTCGGCGGGTACCTGCGCCAGTTTCGGGGGGACCTGCGGGCCGGGCCGATGTTCCGCGGCGCCTTCGGCATGCGCGTCCACGGCCCGGACGGCTTCTTCGTCACGCTCGAGCCCATCTCGGTGACGATCCTGCCCATCCCCCCGGCCGGGCCCGCCCCCTACACCGATCACTTCGCGTGGGAGTTCGCCCTGATCAAGATTGGAGGCCGCACGCCATGACGCCGCGCGCCCTGTGCCTCGTCGCGCTCCTGGCGCTCGGCGGCTGCTGCATGCCCGACCTGGACGTCGATCCGTCGGTCGTGCTGGGCAGCGGCGAGGTGGAGTTCGTGACGCTCGGCGAGGCCGGCCAGGAGGTCGACCTCGTGAACGGCGTCCAGGGCGGCTGGCACGTGTGGGGGAGCGTCCGGGTGACGGGGATGGACTGGCGGGACCTCCTCCTGGAGTTCACGGTCGCCGAGCCCGGCGGGAGCCTCCTCAGCGAGCCGAGCCGCACCCAGGCCGAGCTCTCGTGCTGCGAGGGCGACGAGGAATGCGAAGGCCTGGGGGAGATCGTCGGGTTCCCCGTCCTCGTGGATGAGCCCGCCCTCGCGGCGGGACGAAACCTCACGCTGAGGGTCGTGGCGACGGACCCGGACGGGCTCACGGCCACCGCGAGCCGGACGGTCACCCCGATCCGGTGAGACGACGCCTCGCGTTCGTGCTCTGGACGGTCGTCGCGTCGGCCGTCCTCCTCGAGATCCTCCTCCGCGTCGGCGCCCTGTTCGTGGCGCCCCCGACGCCGATCGCGGCCGTCGCGGACCCCGACGCCTTCCGCGTGCTGGCGGTGGGCGACTCGTGGATCGCGGGCGCCGAGGCCCCGCCGGGGCAGGGCTTCGTCGACGTCCTGGCCGAGGAGCTGCCCGCCGCGCTCGGGCGGCCCGTGCAGGTCGTGAACCTCGGACGGAACGGCGCGAACTCGGCCCACGCCGCCACGGCGGCCCTCGACGCCGCGCCCGCGCTGTCGCCGGACGTGGTGGTGGTGCTCGTGGGCCTGAACAACGGCTCGAACCTCCAGGGAGTGGCCGAGCTCGACCAGCGCCTGGGCGCGGCGAGCTCCGCGTCCCCGATCCAGCTCCGCACCGTCCAGGCGCTGCGCATCGCCGCCGTGAACCTCGGCCTGGGCGCCCCCGAGCTGCCCGTGATCCCGCCGATGCTGCTCGAAGACGACGGCGGCTGCGTGCACGGCGACTTCGCCTTCGGGAGCCTCGCCGACGCGTCGGGCGCCGACCTCTGCCGCGGGACGCCTCGGGTGCAGGCCCCGCTGCTCGCGTCCGAGGCGGGGGTCGGCTACCTCGAGCGGTTCGTCGACCACGATCCGCCGCCGTCGTCGGACGCCCTGGACGATCTCGCGTTCGCCGTGCTGTACGCCGCGGCCCGAGGGGACGCCCCGGCCCACGACGCCCTCGCCGCGTCCCTCGCCGCCACCGTGGGCGACGCGCCGGTGCGCACCGACGCGGACGTGCGGGCGCGGTACGCCCTGCTCCGGCACGCCCGGGAGATGGAAGACTGGAAGGCGGTGCGTCGCCACGGTGGGGCCCTGGACGCCCACCGCGGTCGCGGCCTGCTGCGCGATCTCGGGGCGGCCGAGGCCCGGATCCTCGCCGGCGACTGGCGCACGGCGCGCGCCCTGCTGATCTCGGCCCACCACCGCGCCCCCGGCTTCCCCGACGTCGTGGACCTGGCCTCGCGCTTCCCCGAGCCGGCCCGCGACGGTCGCGTGCACGACGCCATCGAGTGGCCCTGGCCCGGCCGCACCCTCCCCCGGGACTCCGACCGTCGCAACGCCCGCCCCGGGCTGTACCACTCCGAGGCGCACACGGATCCCGTCGAGGCGGCGTTCGCGTCCGCCGCCCCCGGTCCGTCGCCCCCGACCGACGCCGAGGCCTCCGCGTGGGCGACGCACCTGGCGGGTCACGCCGGCGCGGGGGGGCGCGACCGGGTGGTGCCCGCCGTCCGCCGGTTCCTGCAGTCCTCCTCGGCCGACCACGCCGCCGCCCTGGGCCAGGCGGTGCGGGCGCTGCGGGTGGCGGGCGACTGCGACCTCCTGCTCGAGACCGCGGATCGCTGGTACGTGGCCCGGGGTGACGCCCACGGCTGGGTCCGAGCGGTCGATTCCTGCCTGGATCGCGACGCCGCCGCGGCTCGGCTCGACGCCCTCCGCGAGGCGTGGGACCCCCTCGGCGACTCGAGCGATTGGGACGCCCTCATCGGCGCCGATCACCGCTCCTTCCCGCTGCTGCACCGCCACCTCGCTGCCATAGCCGAGGCGGCGCCGGGCGCGCGGATCGTCGTGCTCAGCTACCCCAACCACCGGGGCGCGTTCGGCATGCATCGGGACGCCGTGGCGGACTACGCCGCCCAGGGGGACGTGGAGTTCGTGGACATGTACGCCCTGTTCGAGCAGCGCTACGACGACGCGCAGTGGGACGCCCTGCTCGCGCCCGGTGGACACTGCAACGCGGCGGGCTACCGCGTGATGGGCGAGGAGCTGGCGCGGCGGCTGGCGGCGGGGGCTCGATAGCGCTTCAGCGGGCGGGGACGGGTTCTCCGCGCAGGAAGTCCGCGATCGTCATCTCGGGCGCGGCCCGGCCGCTCTCGTACCCGAGCAGGCCGACCGAGTCGTAGTGAGGCCGGACGCGGTCCGTGAGCAGGCCGATCCGCCGCAGGTTGGGGACGATCCCCTTGAACATCGTGCGCCGGAAGAGCCGCATGAGGCCCGAGTCGAACACGATCTTGTCCCACGCCCGTCGCGACATCTTGTGGGCCCAGAACTCCTCGTAGAACTCGTGGGCGAGGAAGCGATTGCGCATGAGCAGGGACAGCTCGAAGGCCCAGTCCTCGCGCTCGCGCCGCTCGACCTCGGTGATCCGCTCCTCTCCCAGGTAGTACTCGCGCAGGGCGATCACGCCGTACTGGACGTGTCGCGCCTCGTCGCCGATCACGTACTTCAGCAGGTCCTCGAGGAGGGGCTCGTCGACGGCGTTGCGCAGGGTCGCGAACCCGCCCAGGGCGAGCCCTTCGACCATGATCTGCATGCACAGGAACTTCATGTCCCAGCGCGAGTCGCGCATGAGGACGTCCAGGATCGTGTGCAGGTTGACGTCGATGAAGTAGCGCTTCTCCAGCTTCTCGTCGAGGTAGCGGTGGAACACCTCCACGTGGCGCCCCTCGTCGACCACCTGGGTGCTGCCGTAGAGCTTCGCGTCCATCCACGGGACGGCCTCGGTGACCTGCGCGGCCGCGTACAGCGCCCCCTGCTCGCCGTGCAGGAACTGGCTGAGGATCCACGACAAGACGGCGTGGCGCTGCCGCTGCTTCTCCCTCTTGGGGAGGGTCCGGAAGGCGCGGATCTCGTTGACCGGGAGCATGTCGTCGGGGATGAGCATCCGGTCGTCCCGGTGCGGGTCGATCTCGATGCTCCAGTCGAGGGCGTCGGTGGCGTTCCACTGCCCGGCCTTGGCCACCTCGTACAGCTTCGCGAGGGCGGGCTTCGTGCGCTGATACGTCCAGTCGAAGACGGCCGGGTAGCCCGTCTTCACCGGGGTTTGGTCGTGGGCTCGCGGGTGCTGGAGGATCAGCCCGCGGAACGCCGGCCCGAGCAGCGACGTGAGGACCTTGAGGTTCTTGGTGGCCGCGGCGTCGCGGAAGAGGGCCCCGCCGTCGGCGAGGTTGAGGATCGCGTTCTTGAGACGCACGGCACCTCCGCGACGAGTCTATGACCGAACGCTCGTTCGATCCAGGGTCCTCTTCACCCCCCGGTCGAGCCGCGTCGAGGCGGGTCAGTCGCGGCGGCGGCGCACCACGGCGGACGGGGCTGCGGCGGACGACTTGGAGCTGCCCGTCCCGCTGAAGAAGTCGGACTTCTCCTTGAAGAGGGCGTTGAAGGTCGTGAGGGAGCCGTAGCAGCGCGTGATGTACTGCTGCAGCTCCACCTTCTCGGACTCCCCCAGGGTCTTGTTCGCGTTCACCTTCTGCTCGAGCACGCGCAGCCGGTCCCGCACCATCACGACCTTGTGAAAGAAGTCGTCGATCGAGATCTCCTTGCTCTTGAGGCTCGGGTCTCCGGGCTGGATCACGATCTTGCCGCCGTGCCAGCGTCCGCCGAGCTCCGTGTGCCCCAGGACGCCCTCCTCGCGGAGGCAATCGCGCAGGGCGAGCTTGATCTGCTGGTAGTCCATCGAGTCGAGGGGCATGCGCGGCTCCGGGGTCGTACGACGGACGCGAGTGTAGTCCTGATACGGTCCGAGCGTGAGCGCCCCCCCGCGGCTCGAGGAACTGCTCCCGGCCGCGCTCGCGGCGCGCGCCGACCTGCTCTCGCGCCTCGCCGCCGAGGACACCGACTGCGTGCGGCTCTTTCACGGCGCCGTGGAGGGGCTCCCCGGCGTCACCCTGGACCGCTACGGACCGAACGCGCTGCTCCAGGTCTGGCGTCCCGACGCCCTGGGCGGGGTGGACGCCCACGAGGTCGCGGCCGTCCTCCAGGCCGAGCTCGGCCTGTCCCTGCCGGTGCGGCTTCACCTGCGCGGGCGGGCCGCCGAGGGCGTGGGACCGGCGTCCGCTCCGGCCCCTGCGGAGGGCAGAGAGGGGGGGCTGAGGTACGACGTCACGCCTCCGTTGCCGGGCCGGGATCCGCTGCTGTTCCTCGATCTGCGGGCCGGGCGACGGGCCGTGCGGGCCGCCGCCGAGGGCCGCGACGTGCTGAACCTCTTCGCCTACACGTGCGGGGTGGGGGTGGCGGCCGCCGCGGGAGGCGGGCGCAGCGTGAACGTCGACTTCTCGGCCTCGGCCCTGACCGTCGGGGAGAGCAACGCCGGTCGGAACGGGCTCGCGCCGTCCTTCTCCACCCTCAAGGAGGACGTCCTGCCCGTCGTGCGGCAGTTCTCGGGGCTCGGGGTGAAGGGCAGGGCGGCGCGCCGGCGTCGGTTCAGACGCCTCGAGCCTCGGACGTTCGACCTCGTCGTGCTGGACCCGCCGCGGTGGGCGAAGTCACCCTTCGGAGCGGTCGACCTCGTCCGCGACTACCCGTCGCTCTTCAAGCCCGCGCTGCTGTGCGCGCACGAAGGGGGCGAGCTGCTCGTCACGAACCACGTGCCGCGCGTCCATCTCGACGACTGGCTCGACGTGCTGCGTCGGTGCGCGACCAAGGCGGGCCGCCCGATCCGAGAACTCGAGGTGGTCCCCCCCGACGAAGACTTCCCCAGCCCCGACGGACGTCACCCGCTCAAGATGGCCTGGATCCGCCTCTGAC